>Ga0307991_1000010_pt1 | contig 178331 bp, 131 predicted proteins | sample EllFjometagen131_FD_203146 | JGI IMG/M metagenome (GOLD analysis project Ga0307991, IMG submission 203146) | Marine microbial communities from Ellis Fjord, Antarctic Ocean - #131 | ecosystem: Environmental > Aquatic > Marine > Unclassified | place: Southern Ocean | collected 2014-10-08
AACTCATCTAAATAAGGTGGTAAAACCAACCCCTGATCCTGACTGTATTCTCTAAATTTTAACATGTGCTAAAAATAACTAATACCATATTTATTGTAAATATTATTGAGGTTGTGGGACAGCCCCAGCGACTTTAGCCTCGGGGTGTGTTATCTCGTTCCTAAGTTTCATTTGGGAACGAACCTGTAATTGCTGAGAGGTATCTGTCTTTCAAAACATGGGTTACAAAGTCCAACTTTGTAACCAGCAAAATTGAGTTCCTGCCATGGAATGGTCCATGACAATTCACAAAATTATTCCAATATATTCTCTTCGATTGAGGGATAAAGCTGATCGATTTCTTTCTGAAGCACGATAGTTTTTTGTAATGCGGTAACGATCCTGCAATAGCGCCGTGCATCCTCGAGAATTCTCCCCTTCCTGTCTTTCAAATATTTATAGAGCACCTGGTATCCGCCGATATGATAATGCCACACCTCCGGTTCGATACCTTCAAAATATTTATCGTCATTTATATAGATACTTCCGGTTTCCTCATCGAATTTAACTTTCTCGATACGGTCGTTTTCACCAGTGCCCTGGTATTTCGCAACTGGTGAATCGAGCTCATGACTTTTCAGCAGGTGCAGGTCCGCCAATGCTTTGCCCAAAGTTCCTATTGCCTTGAAAAGCTCATAATCCGAAGTGAAGGGCACACGCGGGAAATCGATCTTGAGAAATTCCGCATATTTTTCCCGATAGAGCGTACTGTAAAACACCCCGTAAATATAGTAAAGAATTTCTTCCGGTGTTGGTTTTTTGCTGTAAGCAGATGCCAATTCCTCGAATACGCTTTCCGAAATGTTTGGCTCTTTTTCCGTCTGATGATGATTGAAGAGGTCTTTACTACCATATGGATAAATATATAAAGGAGCTTGCTGTATAATACCTTTACTACTGAAAAATGTGCGATTATCTACCATCTGTTTCGAAATTAAAAAGTGAGAATATGGTGTATTTCCTGAATACTGTCTCATGAAACATAACCCAATATTTTCTTCCAGCATATTGTGCATAACTTCATATCTGCTACGCTCAATCAAGTCCTGATTATAGGTAATATATCTTTCATCGAAGGGTCGGTAAGCAATATTTTGGACACAGTTATGAATATCATCGTTATTAGATAGTTTCTTTCTAATTATTGATAGATTCCAATTTTTCTTGGATTTTAGTCTGTATAATCTTTCTATTATTTCATCATCAATCGTTAAATTTATAAATTGATTCAATCTGTTTCTGAGTTCGTTTTTGGAAAAACCGACAGCAAAAGAGTCTCTCGCTGTAACAATTCCCACGCTATTTACTGGAAATATGTCAGTTATTTTTTCCCATTTTAAATAATTCTGAATGGCAGCAGTCTCTCGTTTAATAAAGAAATAATAGGGACTCTTTGGAGTAATCCCTTCAAAGGCAAATGGCAATATTTCTTTGCGTTCGAGCCAATCATATTTATTATCTCTCAGTCCATAAAGATCATGATAATACACCTTACATCCCGTTTGCCCCGCCTGTTTTATCATAAGGCAGATCGCCACACCCTGCCGGATATCAAAGACGTTCTCATCCTTACTGCCGTCAGGAGCTGTCTCTTTTTTTAAGCTGTTCCCATGCAGGTTTAGGATGTAGATTTTGTCAAAGGTTTTCATTAAGCTTTGGCGCATACCTCGGAAGGTCGGATTATCAAGGTAGCTATGGTTGGTGATCATACCGATCACGCCCTGTCCTGCTTTCTGGATTTTCCATTGAGCAAAGCGGAGAAATTTTACATAATCGTCCTGTAACCATTTAGGATTTCTTTCACCGAGCGGTTTTCCGTCCACTTCATAATAGCTTTGAGCGCCGTCTATGTTGGATTTCAGCAGTTTTTCAGTCCAGTCGTTCATGTTCGAGGAAATGCCGGAATAGGGTGGATTTCCCATAATGACCAAGATGGGAATCTGCTGCTTTACCTCGTTTGCAAGATGGTTTTCTTCACTCAACGAACTGAGTCCGGGAATGTTAACCGAATCGAGTTCTTCCATTTCGAGAGTATTGGTCAGGTAGAGCTTGAACCGCTCGTCATCGGACATTCTGTATCCCAGTTCTTCCAGCAGAAATCCTATCTTCAGGTGACCGATCGCATATGGAGCCATCATGAGTTCGAAGGCATAGAAGTTTTTGAGTATGTTATTCTTTATAAAAGAATGCAGCCCGCCTTTGCCGTATTTTTCATCGAATTCATGCACTGCTATCTTGATAGCTTCTGCGGGAAAGGTCAGTGTTCCTGCAGCAGGATCGAGCACGGTCACATTTTCTGATGCAAAGCCCTCAGAAAGCCCGAACTCCTTTTTCAGTATTTCATGTAAGGAATGGGTAATATATTGCACGACGGGTTCCGGTGTATAATAGACGCCGCGGCGTTCCCGAACTTCGGGATCATAGGAAGCCAGGAAGGTTTCATAAAAATGGATGATCGGGTCTTTACCTTTTCCTTCCTGAAAGAATTTACTCAGGATCTTTTTGACGTCTGTTACTCGAAGCACTTCCGAAATATCATCGACAATTACTTTCAGTTCTGTGGGAGGGTCTTGCAATGAAATAAAACGAAAGACATCCCTGAGAATACCGATTGTGTGCGGGATATACTGATATGCAAGTTGCCTGTTAAAATCCTTTTCTGTGCGTGTTCTTGCAGCGAACAAACCGTATGTTATAGTTTGAGAATAAAGATCTGCAAATTGCTCGTGTGTGAGAGAGCCGATGAGATATTTCTTGAACGCTTCATAAAATCCGAGTATGTCCTTATTTCCTTTGCCCTCTTTTTCTTTCAGCTCTATTGTAATTACTTCGTCACGTAAAAATCGTGTTCTTTTTGCAAGCTCAACGGCAAGAGTTCTTGCAGAATGGACTTTGGGCAGCGAGAATGAAAAGAATGTGTTCATCAGTTTGATGAATTCTTCTTCGTGTTCGAGTGGCGGTGCTGTCTTCAATCTGTGTGCAATTTCTGGTCTTCCGATCTGAACAGCATTGATAAGCTCTCCATCCCTGAAAAGACGGAATTCGTAGAAATTTGTAAGAATCACATTAGGGAAGGTTGAGCAGTAGCGCTTGAGTTGTTCGGAATATTGAATTGCGTCTAAGTTTGATGTAGTTGGAGCTTTTGCTTCGATATATCCGGTGATATGGTTCTTGCCATCCCAAATTCTGAAATCTGGATTTCCTGCTTCGGTTTGTTTGGGAAGTGTGGTTATGTCTACGTTCTTTATTCCATACTTCTCCGCAAACGCAAAGATGAGCTTCTCGAGCTGAGAATAATAGCTCTCTTCTCGGGCATCACCGCGATTATAGGTGACCTGTAATGCTTTTAAATATTCTTTTAGCATGATCCCTCATTTCTTTGATTCGAGATTTAAAAGTAATAGTTTTTATGGCAAGAAAAATAAAAAAACTTTCTGGTATCACAAAGGAAGCAACCTTTACGAAAGTTTGGAACTTTCGCAAAGTTCAGCACAACTCTTCCTTATCTCGTTCCTAAGTTGCACTTGGGAACGAACCCGTAATTGCTGAGAGGTATCTGTCTTTCAAAACATGGGTTACAAAGTCCAACTTTGTAACCAGCAAAATTGATTTCCTGACATGGAATGGTCTATGACAACTCACAAAATTACAATAGTTTCTGCCGCTTTATCAGATAAGCAAAAAGCACCTTATCATAAGGAGTGGAAGTCGTAACAGGCACATAATCAATATAAGACGTGTGGCATTTTGACGAATAATACGCCTTCATCTCCTCGATCTTCTTCTGGTAAGTTTTCTTTATCTCCCACGGCTGGGTAATAATTTCCTCCCCTGTCTCCATATCAATAAATCGTGTTTTTTTATTATAGGAAAAATCAATCTCTTCCTGGTCAAGAAGATGGAAAAGTACCACCTCGTGCTTCTCGTGCCGAAAATGCTGCAATCCGAGCATGACCTTCTCGGGATCGTCCAGCAGGTCTGTGATGAGAATTATCAAGCCCCTCTTTTTTATCCTGTCCGCCAGATTGTGCAGTATTTCAGGCGTGTTTGTCGTGGAAAGCGGCTGCGTTTTTTCAAGCTCTTTAAAGATGGTGTTGAGATGCACGGATGTCGAGCGGGGAGGAATGTATGAATGTATTTTCTCTGAGAAGGTCAAAAGCCCGACTCCGTCTTTTTGCCTGATCATTAAATAGGTGAGTGCAGACGCAAGTGTTTTTCCGTATTCCAGCTTCGAGATTTTCTGCGAACTGAACTTCATCGAGTTGCTGCAATCCAGTAGAATGTATGCCTTCAGGTTTGTTTCTTCCTCGTATTTTTTGATGTAATACCTGTCGGTTTTCCCATACACTTTCCAATCAATATGCCTGATAGGATCACCTGGCAGATACTCGCGGTGTTCGAGAAATTCCACACTGAATCCGTGGTAGGGTGACTTGTGCAGTCCGGTAATGAAACCTTCTACTATTAGGCGTGCCCGAAGCTCGAATCGGTCGAGTTTTGCTGCAACTTCCGGAGTTAAATAATCTTTCGGACTCATTTCTTAAAAATACTCTTTCCTGAATATGCAAGCAGCATTTCGATGATCAAAAGTGCCAGCACGACCCATAAAAGCTGCTTCCAGAATTCATACCCGTAGCGCGATGTCAATATCTCATCCCGCCAGTTTTCAGCAGTAAGAAAATGTATGTTGCCGTTATCTTTTGTTATCTGATCCTTCTGTGCAGTACTCAATAGCGACAGGTCGCTTTCCTCTCTCGGTGCATTAAAGGAGAGAACTTTTACAAGCCCTGAGTCATCATAAATATAATAATGCCCCTGCTGATCAGTGTTTGGAAAAGTGTTTCTGTTACCAGTAAATGTTAACGGTACGATATCTCCGTCGGGGATCTGGCAGGTAAATTCTCCATCCAGTTCAAGACCTCCTGCCGGCACACTGCCAACAGCGTACTGAGTGATCTCCGAAGATGCATCCCCAAGATAGTAACCTATATTATAAAAGAGAACAGGAAAAACGGTTTGGTAAATTATATTGCTCCAGGACTCCGTGAGGTCAATTGCAGAAAGCATCAAATTATCTTTGATCAGAATCACGGGATTGCCGGTGTCTGAAGAAATGAGAGGAACAAAATCGGGTGCATGCACTTTCCACATTCTGTATATGTCAGCAGACTGGAAATGCTCCTCGTCCAGAACGGCACAGATCGGGTGTGCACGGTTGACAAAATCAATAGCCGAATATTCTTCATCAATATTTTGATAATGTATGTTGCGTCTAATAAGCCATTCCTGCAAGCTACTTCTTTGATATACATGCTCATCGGGTATAAGAAATATTGCCTTGCCTTTCTGTAAAATTTCATCGGCATAGAAACGTAATTTTTCATCAAAAGCATTCACTGAATACAATATGAACAATTGATTGTTCTCAACAATCTGCTCATTCATTTCCTGCGGTGTTTTTTGTTCCCATTGCTGTTGTGTTATTACTTCAAGAACAGATGAAAGTGCTGCAGGTAACTGTGTTGAGGAGACAACACAGATTTTCGGTCTGCTCTGCACGGGAAAATTGAAATAAAAGACATTATCATCAGGAAGCATCTCGTCTTTTACACGAACCTCTCCGAAATGGAACCGTTCCCCTTGCTGGGGCATCTCAAAGGTTAGCTGTTTCGATTGATAGGGATTCAGGTTGAGCGCTGTTTCCGCCCGGGTAATATTATTCAGAACAAAGGACACAATAACATCGGAAAGGAATTTTGATGAATTATTTTTTATTACTGCCTGAATTACGGGTTCATTTGTTCCACTCAAAATTTTGGGAACATACCGTGCACTTACCGAGCTTATATTTTGCCTTACGCTATCCTCTCCAACAGGTATCATAAATAGTTCCGTGGCTAATTTTACTTCATCAATATCCTTCCACGGAACACTCTGTCCATCGCCGATGAAGTATATCTCTTTATTGATCATATCTGTATTTTCAAGTTGTGTTTGTATGCTCTCAAGAACCTGCTGTAACGCCATAGTATTGTCAGAAATCGTAATAGACTGAAGGTCTTTCGCTGCCTGAGAAGGACTTGTAAAATAATCATGCTCAGCATTGAATGCTCCATCCAGACTCAACAGCATCACCCTGTCCTTATCATTCAATAGATCAAGCATATCCTCAACTTTCTCCCTGGCTTCAGAGAAAAGAGTGTTTTCTTTTTCCAGATAATTCATGCTGAAACTGTTATCCACTACAAGAGCAACGGCTGTTGGTGCATGGGATGTACTTTTCTGAGGTAGGAGGGTTTTCAGAACAGGTCGTGCAAGAGCAAGGATGAAAAAAATTATAATCAATATCCTCGTAATAAGCAACAATAGTTCACGCAATCTGAGTAAACGGGATTTTTTCTTCTGCACTTCTTTCAGAAAACGCAGAGAGCTGAAGTATACAATTCTGGGTTTGTATTTTATGAAAAGGTGGATAAGAATGGGGATAATTGCTGCGATCAGCCCGATGAGAAAAAGTGAGTTGAGAAAAGATAAATTCATGACACCTGTGAGGATTTAATTGTTTAGTTAATTGTTAATAAAATTTATTGTATTTCTGAATGGAAATATTTTGAAAATCAAATGAGACACACTTCCCTCCGACAAATCGATTCATCGGATTAGGAAAGTTCCTTATCATATATCCGGTAGGTTTTATAGATCTTCCCTCCCATACGTTCGATGGGACGACACATGCGAATGTTATCTTCCAGAACCCACGACATCTCACCTCTGGACATTCCCTTTTTTAAGCTTGTTTTTATGGTCTCGTAATACAACACCGTATCAATACCAATGTTTTTATAATTCTTCACGATACCGAGAGTGAGAACTCTTACCTGGTCTATCTGCTTCATAGCAAAGAGAAGTTTGATCCACCCAAAGGGCAAAAGCCGTCCGGATCTCACCTTGATAAGCGCCTGGTTCACGTCTGGTAGTGCGAGAGAAAACGCAATTGGCTTATTCTCGATATACACAATATATGCCAAGTCAAAATCAATGATATCTTTCAGTTCTTTTGCGAGGTATATCATCTCTGCGTGGGTTATGGGCACGAAACCCCAGTTATACTGCCATGCATTATTGTATACTTCAAAAATAATCTCAACATCTTCCAAAAAGTGCTTCTTGCGCAACTTCCTTATAGTGTAATTCCGTCGTTCTTTGATCTTCCCTATGATCCGTTCAAAACGTTCCGGCATTTGGCTGATATTTACATAATAGGCAACCAGATCTTTTGCTTTATGAAAACCGAATTTCTCGATAAAGCTCTCATAATACTGGGGATTGTAAGGCATCATTACGGTAGGTGGTGAACCAAATCCTTTTACCAGCAAAGCACACTCATCATTTGTGGAATAGTTCATAGGACCGCGAATGGCATCCCTGCCTCGTTCCTTCAGCCAATTAGAAGCAGCATGAAAGAGTGCTTCGGCAGCTTCATAATCCGGCATGCATTCGAAAAAGCCAAAAAAACCAACCTTGTCCTTATGAAATTCATTGTGTGTATGATTGATATGCGCAACAATTCTTCCCATCGGGCGTTCCCCGCGATACGCTATAAAAAATTGGGCTTCGGCATTCTTGAAATAGGCACCCTTATCAGGATCAAATCTCTCTTTCTCCATGCTTATAAGGGTCGGCACCCAGTTCTTATCATTTTTATAAACGGTCCATGGAATCTTAATAAAGATCTTAAGATCAGCTTTTGATACTACTTTTTTAACTGTGATTTTTTTGGTATTTGTCATCTATATCTCACTACTGTGTCTTCTTGAAATAAGGAAATTCACCACACCCATTACAATCGATGCGAGCAGTAAATATTTCACTTCCACCTTCACATTTTTCAGAGGGTTATAAAAATAACTCACGGCGGGAACCATAATGACCATTAAATATTTTGAAAACCGGATCTGTTTATATGCAATAATAATTATGCCGGAAATCGTCGCTACAAGGAGGGTCGGAATGGGGGCAAAATACGCAAGTAGGGCAAGATACGGAAGAATGCTGTGCCCCCCCAAAAATCGGTGCATCACTGGGAAATAATGTGCGATCACTGCAGCAAGACCGACGAGCATGAGTAGAACAGGATTGTCTTTCAAGAAGAAATACTGGGTCAGGAAAAGAATGAGATACACTCTCATAAAATCTATAAGCCAGCAGACAATTCCGATCGCTTTACTGACATTCCTGTACACATTCCCGGCATCAGCTGTAAGATTTCCCGCTTTGTATATATTCACCTTGCTATAAAAACGTGTAAATAAACGTGCAAAGGAAAATGAACCTAAAAGGTACGCTGCTAGAATCAATAGAATTTCTTTAATTATTAAGCTCATAAGTATTGTACAAAAGCCCAAAGTGCAACCTTAACGTCAAGAATTTCTTGAGTAAGATTATCACAAATAACTCGCCGGACATCCTTTTTAATTACTATTATTTTCAGAAAAATCCCTGAACTGGATATTATATAATTTTTTATAAAGATTACCCTGCTCGATTAATTCTTCGTGCGAGCCCTGCTCAGCGATGATACCCTTATCTATAACAACGATTTTACTGCAATTTCTGATTGTGGAGAGTCTATGCGCAATAATAAGCGTGGTTCTGTCCTTCATCAGGCGGTATATTGCTTCCTGAACCTGGTATTCGGATTCCCCGTCGAGTGAAGAGGTCGCTTCATCAAAAATGAGTATCTGCGGATTTTTCAGTATCGCTCTTGCTATCGCAATGCGCTGCTTCTGACCGCCCGAAAGCTTTACGCCGCGCTCCCCGATAATGGTTTCGTATCCCTCTTCAAGCTCCAGAATAAATTCATGAGCATTTGCTGCCTTCGCTGCCTGGAAGATATCTTCCCTTGAGGCATCCAGTCTGCCGTAGGAAATATTGTGCGCTACAGTGTCATCAAAGAGGATCACTTCCTGGGTTACCATTCCAATGAGATTGCGGACGTCATCCATCTTGTAATCCCGCATATCTATATTATCGATCCTGATAGCGCCGCTTATCGGATCATAAAATCTAAGCAGCAGATCCATCAAAGTAGACTTTCCTCCTCCGCTCGGACCAACAAATGCAACTGCCTCTCCTTTTTTTATTGTAAGATTTATATCTCTCAGCACGATGTCAGAGGTTGGATATTTGAATGACATATCATCAAACGTAATTGAATTGGTAAAAACATTTATAGGTTTTGCGTCATCCTTATCTATAAGAAATACGGGCTCATCGATAATTTCAAAAACGCGCTCTGCAGCAGCTAGCCCCTTATTGATCTCCGAATAAACCCTTGCGATTTCCTTAATAGGGTGCAAGCTTGCAAGCAAAGCAACAAGGAAAAGTGAAAATTTTCCGGCACTCATTGCATTATGGGGATTCAGAACAAGCAATCCACCATACCAGATAATGACGAGGGTGATCATGATCGACATGAATTCCGTAAAAGGGGTCACCAATTGACCAGCTCTCATCATGTGCACGGATTTTTTATAGAATTTTCTATTCTCCCTTAAGAAACGGGCGCGTTCATAATTTCCCATGGCAAAGGAAAATACGATTCGGATATTCATGATCGTTTCCTGCAGGATGGAAGTAATATCTGCAAATTTCTGCTGTACTTTCCGGCTTCTTCGCCTCAGTGCGCCGGAAATCAAACTCACGGTGACCGATATTGGAATTACAACAAAGAGTGTCATAAGAGACATTCGTACGCTCACTGCGACCATCATAAAAACATACACAGAAACAAGAAGCAGATTTCTCAAGAGATTTGACGCAGAATTGAGGGTCATACCACGGATCATTTTCACGTCATTCACAGCCCGGGAAATGATCTCTCCCAATTTATGACTGTGGAAAAATTCGATCGGTTTTTTAAGAATAGCTCCGTAGAAGTCATTCCTGATGAACATGATGACCTTCTCCTCGATCTGCTTGAAAATGATCTGCTGAAAATACATCGAAAGACTTCGAATAAAAAACAGAATCGCCGCCATCACAAGAAGCAGTTTGAGGATAATGCTCTTTGAATTCCTCTCCGAAAATTCCTTCAAAGAAACGCCGATCTCTTCTTTTATCTTTTGAAAACGGTCCTTCTCTTTCCAGTTGTGTTTGACAGCCTGCATGCTTCTGTCAATGATCCATCCCGCTTCCTTGAATATATATGAGAGGTTCGCTGAGCTTCTGTTTGCTTCGTCCGCTTTCCACTCCTCTGCTGTCTGCTTGACAAAGATTTCATCGACAACAGGATAAACAATTCCTAGTGAAACACCACTAAAAGACGCATAAATAATAAGCGCGAACAAACCAAGTATGACATTTGGCCAGACCTTTTTCAGGTAGGATAGGGTACGGAGAAAAAGTTTCATGTTGAATTATATATTAATCAAATCTGTAGGAAAGTAAAATCGAAATTGCCGTTTGGGTGAAATCGCTTTTGTAATACACGGGGTTCACATACTCGCCCTGCTCGGCAAGCGCTATGTTTTCTTCGTTCACGTTGCAGTCTGTATATCGGAAGCCAAGTTCTGCTTCAAGTTCAGAAATTATCTCATAGCAACATCCCAGGGAAAGAGTATTTTTCGTATATTGATGACCATATAGAAATTTCTCCACCGGCGGGATCTGATATTGATATTTGATGCTGTCCTGAGCCCCTTTTCTGTACATCGAGTAATCGGCAGAAAACTTTAACTTTTTATTTAGCTGATAATCAATTCCGAAATAGAGATTATCTGCATTCTGCCCTGTCCAGTAACCCATCCAGTAATCATCCGAAGTGGCATAATTGATCGGGAATTTGTGTGTATAGACCCAGGGATTCAGGTGAGTATATTCAATGCGAAAATCGAGTCCGTCAATAATGGGTTCGACAAGGTATGCTCCAAACTGATAGGCAATATAGTTATGTGATTCATTCTTTTTGAACATCTTTGATAAAGCTATCTCGTCTATGAGCAAAGAGCCGTAAGTCTTGATGCCATTCCAGGGGATCCATTCATAATCCAGACCGATCATTTCATTGTCCTGATCGTTGGTATAGCGTTGTGCAGACCAGAACAGCATAATAGGAATGAAATATACAAACTCGGCATCGCGTTCACCATAATAAAGGAGTTCGCTCAAGCCAAAACTGAATCTCTCTGAAGGTGATATCTCAAGCCGGTGAGCTGCCACATATTTTTTCTTATAGAACTCACGATTAAACTCCCCGTCATTGCCATAATTGATCCAATAAGAAGTGATGTCATCGAGGATATTACTCTCCAGCCAGCCATGGAAATACACAAATTTCAGCCAGTTGCTGAATTTTGCACGCACCATAATTTGTGGATAGGACGGCGGCTTATTGCTTAGAGAAACCGAGCCCGTGTGTCCGCATCCCCAGTAGTTTGAAAACCTCCCGATCGTCAGGTCTGCATATTTTGTGGAAAATGAAACAGCTGCATCCACTTCTTCGTAAAAGTAATTACCGCCCCTTTTGTGTTCTACACCAATTCCCTGGTCCGGGCAATCAATCTTCTTCACATCAAAGATATTGCCCTGCACGGCGTTATTCACACCATAAAAGGAAAACCCAATATTATTTCCAAGATAGCCGAATATGTATCCTCCTCCTGTGAGCCGCCGGTAATTTTCTGCAAAGGTCGCGGTATCACTGCTGTTATAGTGATATTCTGCCTGGAATTTTGGCTCAAATGAGATAAAACTCTCTCTAGAATAAAATTTATAAGGAAATTTCAGAAGTTCCCATTTCTCTTTTTCAAAAAGTGTCGTATCAACATTATCTTCTGAGAATAAATTGATGAAGTCCTCGATAAAATCAGAAGATACTTCGCTGGTACTCAAACTGTATTTTTTCTCGTATGAAAATTCCTGCAGAAATTCATCCAGTTGCTCTTGCTCGGATTCTGAAAGCTCGTTATAATCGTCATGATCATAGATGCGCACCAAGTATTCCCTAATAATAGTTCTTGGGATTGGTTTGATGCCGTCAAAGTAGCGCCCGGTCATGCCCTTTACCTGCATTCTCTCCAGAAAATCATAAACATCATTATCCAGAGGAACCAGCACAACCTGCGCAGAAATAGAGGTGCAGAAAAATGTAAAAAGCAATAACAAAATTAAGTTCTTTTTCATTGACTTCAAATCCTTAAACATGTTAGCAACCTCAAACTCTACATATTTATTGTCAACAAAATCAATGCCCTTAAAATATTGTCATTCAATAAATTTTGGGGAGAAAAACATGAAAGTCCGGCCTTTTACAAAGGATGATAAGGATAGTTTAGTTAAGATGGTGAAATACTGTTTTAACATGTCGCAGAAGGATTCCGAGCACTACATTCAAGGGGCACTCAATTTCTGCAAGGGGTTCGTTGCGGAAGAAGGCGGGGTTGTGTTCTCTGCAATGTTCTATATACCTTTCCACCAGAATATTCACAATAAAAAATTTAAAATGGCTGGTATCAGTGGCGTAGTTACCATGCCGGAAGCGCGGAATCGTGGAATGGTAAGAGAGCAGTTTAAAGCCATGCAAAGGGATATGGTCGAGCAGGGATATCTTACTTCATGCCTGGAACCCTTCAAGCCAAAATATTATCAGAAATTCGGTTGGGCGAATGCTTCGAGAAGACTCCGATGCGCGATAAATGTCGAGGATATTGAGGCAGAAAAAGGTGGGTATGAGTTCATACGGATCGACAAACCCACTCCAAAACATTTTGATGCGATAGAGAAAGCCTTTGCATCGCATTATAACGGCTCAACCTACAGGAGCATATATTTCTGGAAAGAAGAAATAATGTATCCGGGGGAAAATACAAAAGAACTTTTCTGCTACCTGATCAGGCATGCCGGAAAAGATGTTGCTTATGTCATATACAATTATCAAAAAATAAAAGATGAATTCGCTGTGAACATACATGTGCGAGATTATGGATTTATTAATTACAAAGGTGCAAAGGGATTATTTGCACTTTTCAAAACCCACAGAGACCAGGTTAAGGACGTGATCATCGGACTTCCCGAAGATTTTGATGTGTTTCATTTCGCTCCATGCAACCTTAATGCAATCTTCTGTAGATCTTACATGATGTTCAAGGTGGTTGATGTAAAAAATGCAATGCTTCACTACAGCATTCCCAAAGATATTGCCTTTGATTTTGAATTGCAGGTTTCGGACCCAATGATGGAAAACGAACGCCTCTCCTTTGCTTTCCAAATAGATAAAGGGAAAATAGGACTCATAGAAAAATCTGATCATATTTTGAGATGTTCTATCGATTCATTCTCGCGAATGTTCATCGGCAGGAGCTCGATTTATGACCTGATAACCTATGGTGAGGTTGAGATATCCGAAGAAATTATAAAATATATAGATAGATTATTCCCGCGGGACATTGTGTTCATTAAAGACATGTTTTAAAAGGAGTTCCATGAAAAGCAAAGTATATTTCATAGATTTTCATACAACCTTTCAGCGCTCGATCTTTGATAAGATCGGAGATGCGCTCTCGCAGGCAGGATTTAAAAATACAATTCGGGAACATGACAAAGTTGCAGTAAAAATGCACTTTGGGGCAGAAACAAATTTCGGCGTGATCAATCCGCGCTATGTGCGATATTTTGTGGACAGAATTCTGGCACTCGGCGCAAAGCCCTTTTTGACTGACACAAACACTCTCTATGCCGGACAACGCGTTAACAGCGTGGATCATACCAACCTGGCAATACGGCACGGCTATACGCGGTCTGTGGTCAATGCACCTGTGATTATTGCTGATGGTCTTGTGGGACAAAGCGAAGAGGTTGTAAAGGTTGATACAAAAAAAACAAAAGAGGCATACATTGGAAGCGACATACATCATGCTGATGCGATACTTGCCCTCTCGCATATGACTGGTCATGAAGCGGCAGGATTTGGTGCTGCGATCAAGAATATCGGAATGGGATGTGCATCCCGAAAAGGGAAACTTGCTATGCACAGTACATCCCGACCGATTGTCAATCACGACAGGTGCGTTGGATGTGCGCGCTGTGTGCAATGGTGCCAGGTGAATGCGATCGGCATTAAAGAAGACGGCAAAGCACATATTGATGAGGAACTTTGCACCGGCTGCAGCATGTGCATCTCTGTGTGTCCTTTTTCTGCGATAAGGATAAGGTGGAATACATCCCATGAGTTTCTTAATACAAAGATCGTGGAATATGCTCATGCAGTGACATCTCATAAAAAAAATAAGATGTTCTATGTGAACTTCCTGAATAACATTACGGAATTGTGCGACTGCGTGAATATTCACGGTGAATATCTTGTGTCGGACATTGGCATTCTCTTTTCAAAGGATATTGTTGCGATCGACAGGGCGTCCATCGATCTTATCAACGAAAAGGTGGGAAAAAATCTTTTCGAAGAACTCTTTCCTGAGATAAAATTGGATAATGTGTTTTCTTATGCGGAAGAACTCGGCATGGGATCGTCGGATTATGAGCTGGTAAAAATAAAGTAGCGCAAGAATCCGAGCTTGCATAAATTCATAAATAATTCTCTTTACCAATTCCTAAATTAGAAAAGCATGACAGGGAAGCCCTTGCTTCCATTTTTTTATGAGTACCATTGACCACTCCATGACACTCTTCAAACCATTGCGAAGATTTCCTCACATCAATTATTCTCCTCGTTCCAAATTTGTAATTTGGAATGTATTTGATTTCATGCTTAAACCGTTGCGAAGGTTAAAAAGAAACCGTTCGCAAGGTTTTGTCATCTCCTTCCTTTAATTCCTTCTTCTTTTAGGAGAGGGTGGGGTGAGGTCAAAAAAAAACAAACCTCCCGGCTAAAACAATTGTCGCCCTGGGCTCGCGAAAGGTCTATTCTTTGTAAACATGCTTTGAATAAATAGATTCTTCACTTCGTTCGGAATGACAGGCGTTTTTACTTTATATGGCACGCCTATTTGTTTACCACGGCGATGTCCCGATTTGTCAGGAAAGAGACGGGTTTTGTCTCTTTATCGCTTTCCTTTCCACACTCCACGCTTCCCTGTCCGGGTAGTCCACTGGCTGGAGGTTACCGACAGGTTGTAATGTTGTGTTGCTATCACCGATAATAAATCTATCATGATCTTGATAAACCCAGATTGAGCAAATTATTAATTTGTCAATTTATACGTTCTTCATAGTTTATGAGTATGCTAATAGTTAGGTGTATTAATAATTTGACAGAAAATCACAGCAATCAAATATCTGTGGTTCAAAACATAAAAGAATAAGGAGTTTCTATATGATTCGATTTACTCGTTCTCTGATTATCGTCTCGATTTTATCAATTTTGGTATTAGCCGGATGCGAGTTGGGAGAAAAAGGAAAAGATAAAACTCAAGTCCTCGCACAATGGGATGGCGGCACGATCACTGAAAAAGTCTTTAACGAACGTCTTGATCAGATCCCTCAATTTTATCGTCCCCGCGGTGGTTTCACCGTCGAACAAAAGCAAAAATATCTCGATGACTATTCAATCGAAGAAATCTTCTATATTGAAGCACTGAGCAAAGGAATGGAAAACACTCAGAGCGCTCAGGAATTCTATCGTCAGAATGCAGAAAGAGTTATCCTTGATAAATATAATCAGGAGCAGATCAAAGACAAGGGCAAACCCACTGATGCCCAGCTTATGGCATACTATGAAGCGCAGAAAGATGATTTTTATAAGAAATCACCGACAGCCACGCTCCTCTATATAGAAACCAAGACAAAAGAAAATGCAGACGCAGCATACCAGGAGCTGGTTTCCGGCAAAGATTTTGTTGAGGTCATGAACGTATATACCACAAATGAAAATCTTAAGAAAAAGGGTGGCGTGATCACCAATATCAGAAAAGGCGGTTATATCCCGAATATCGGCAGATCAGAAGAATTGGATTCCCTCATTTTTGTTGCAGAAGTCGATGACATCATCCCTCCGATCGAGTTCAATGATGCTTTTCATATCGTAAAAGTTGCTGAGCTTGACTTGAGCACTATCCGCCCATATGATGAAGTGGAAAAAGATGTGAGCAGTAGATATACCAGCGAAAAAGAACAAGAACTTCGCGCACAGATCCTCGATAAATTATTTGTGAAATATACTATCTCAATAGACACGCTTGCTGTCCAAGAAATAAATTTTGAAGAAGCAGACTCCTCTGAAGTTGCTGGAAGCGTTGTACTCATAGCATCCTCAGCTCCTGAACTTGTGTATACTGCAAAAGATTTTGCCCATGAAGTCAGCATGTTCCCGATGGAAAGAAAACAGCTCCTTCAGGAAGCCGGTGCAAAGGTTGATTTCATCAACGAAAAAGCCAACAATAATGTGCTGTATCATGATGCAATAAAGAAGGGATATGAAAATCATCCCGAAATCGCAGATGAGCTTCGCAGAGCAAAGATGATCGGCGCTCTTCGCGAGTATTATAAGCAATTTGTGGTCGACGCAGCAGTGGTTCCGGAAGAAGAGATCGTGAAAGCGTATGAAGCAGATAAGGAAAAACGCTATGTGAATAAGCCTCATGTCAAGGTACAGGAATTTGCATGCGAAAATCAGGTTACCGCCGATTTCTTGCTCTTTAAAGCCAAGGAAGCACAGACCGATGAAGAGCTCAACGGATTGATCAAAGAATACTGCGTGAAAACTGCTAACGACGGCATGATCGGACCCATTTATGAAGGTGGCATCATACCTGGCGTGGGTAAAGACGATACGTATCTTGAAAAAATATTTTCAGTGCCGGAAGGTTCTTTCAGTGATGTGTTTGGAGACGTGAAAGGAAATTGGGTTTTCTTCAAAGTTGTAGAATTCACGCCAAAATCATATCGCAGCATCGATGATGTCCGGGCTGAGCTCGAAACCAATCTTATGAGAAAAGCGCAGCAAGACCTCTTTGAAAAACTCAAAACAGAGATGCGCCAGAAGTATAATCTCGTGGTCTATCCGGACCGCCTTGAAGAAAAACTTCCTGCTGATTCACTTTTCACTCTTGCCGAAGAAGCCATGACACAGAAAAACTATGCGCGTGCTAACTACTACTATGACAAAGTAATCGAAGACTATGCAAACGGACAGGATGATTATAAAGCCAAATTCATGAAGGGATTCATTTACTCCGAATACCTGAAGAATGACGCAAAAGCCATCGAGATGTTCACAGAAGTACTCACTTACCCGATAGAGGGTGTCGTGACAGATACAACACTCCATCCTTCGGCGCGTTATATGCTGAAAGCGCTCACGGGCGAGGAAGACATTCTCGAGAAGATCAACCAGCAGTCCGAATAGATGAATACCGATAAATAGGATTTTTGCATCCTTACATAAATAAAGGCGGAGCTCTTCAGAGTTCCGCTTTTTTGATTGCATGTTACAATCGCCATTATAAAACTTGACACGGCAAAGTGCAATGATGCATAGAATTACAAAAATCTCAGGAATATCACATGGCAAAAGTACAATTAGTTAAAATAACAAAAGTATACGAGAACAGCTTTGTGGCAGTAAAAGAAGCGGACATTACTGCGGAAGACAAAGAATTTGTCGTGCTGGTAGGTCCTTCCGGCTGCGGAAAAACAACCACCCTGCGCATGATCGCGGGACTCGAAGATGTGACATCCGGCGATATCTATATCGGTGATAAAATTGTGAATGATGTGCTTCCCAAAGACAGGGACATCGCAATGGTGTTCCAGAATTATGCACTCTATCCGCACATGACCGTATATCAAAATATGGAATTCGCTCTTAAGCTGCGTAAAACTCCCAAAGACGAGATTGATGGTCGCGTGAAAACAGCCGCAGGACTTCTCGGTATTGAGGAGCTGTTGGATAGAAAGCCAAAGCAGCTTTCCGGTGGACAGCGCCAGCGCGTGGCACTGGGCAGAGCAATTGTGCGCCAGCCAAAAGTGTTCCTTTTTGATGAGCCCCTCTCCAACCTCGATGCAAAACTCCGCGTGCAGATGAGAGCAGAGATAAGCAAACTGCATAAAAAACTTGAAACAACCATCATCTACGTGACCCATGACCAGACCGAAGCCATGACAATGGGTGATAAGATCGTGGTCATGAAGGACGGACTCATTCAGCAGATAGATTCACCGATCAATGTATACAACCACCCCACCAATAAATTCGTTGCAGGTTTCATCGGAAGCCCGGCGATCAATTTCTTTGACGGCAAAATCAGCAAAAAGGGTAGCCATCTTCATTTTGACTTCGGCACCTTCTCCGTGAAGATCCCGGACACCTATGACGACTCTATTAAAGACTACGAAGATAAAGAGATCGTAATGGGTGTGCGCCCTGAGGATGTATATCATAAGAAATATTCGTCCAACGCAGAGATACCTGCCGAACTGGATGCCGAGGTTGAAGTTGTGGAACCGCTTGGTTCTGAATTTGTCGTAAATTTCCTTGCAGGAGATACCACTTTTACGGGACGGCTCGAGCCAAAGGAAGAGCCAAAGATGGGTGAAATTATGACACTTGTCTTTGATATGAAAAAGGTCCACTTCTTTGATAAGGAAACGGAAGAAACGATTGTGTAAATATCTAAATCCGAGCCGCCATCCGCCGAAAGTCGGAGTAAACGCTGGCGGACTAATTTCTAATAAGTCTGATTGGGAAAATGTATAAAGGTTAAAATGAGAAGATGTAAAATTGATAGGCACAAAAGCGTTAGAACTACAGAAATCTATACATATGTTACAAATTTTGCAAAGACGAAAATCGTCAGTCCTTTAGATAATTGGAATTAAAAGGCAGCAAGAAAGAAAAAGAAAAATGAGTGTTAATCTAAATGGGATATCCAAGACATTTGTCGTATACAACCCTAAACATGGTAATGTTCACGACAAAATTGTCGGGGATATAGACATTAGTGGCACTAAACTTACTTAGAAGGAGAAAATCTGTATCATTATGATTTCGCAATCTCTTATGCTGGAGAGGATAAATTAATTGCTGAAAAATTAATTAGTGGAATAAAATCATATTATGATGATTTTAGTATTTTTTTTGCACCAAATGAACAACATCAATTAGTTGGTCAAGATGGTGAAAGTTATTTTGAACAATTATTTTCTCAAAGCAAAGAAGTTATTGTGTTAATTTCAGAAAATTATAAGAAAAAAGTTTGGACTCGTTATGAATGGGATATTATTCTTAAACGCAATAAGGAGAATAGATTTATTCCAATCCGATTAGATGATACTATTATTTTAGGATTACCATCAAACATAATCACCATTTATTATAATAATAATATTTCTGAGATTGCAGAAATTTGTATAAAAAAATTACTGTTTTTTGAAAAACAAAATGGGATTAATCGCAAATCCGATTTCGATAAAGTTTATGAAAGTATCGTTGATTCTGAAGGTTCATTGGATAAAGCCTTTCAGCTTGTTGTGGATAAAAGAAAAAGAGAGCCACTTGCAGACATTAATTATCCAACTGCTTCATTTACTCCAAACTACTCAATTGTTGAAAAAAATTGGCTAAATTTTTCTGTGATAAAACGGCTCGAATTGCGTATTCTACTTCCAAAGAATCTTTCAAAAACTGAAATTTTATTCAATATAGAACATTGCATTACATCTGAATTTAATAAAGAAAAGCCTGATGCGTTATGTGTCTTTGCATTTTGTAAGGATAGAAATTTTGATGGATTTAATTCTGCCTTCAATGTTGCAAGAGCTGATTTTGCACCTTATGGCAAATGGGAAAAAGCTGAAGAAGGTTTTTCTTATAATTTGCCCGTAGAAAAATTTAGAACCAAAATTGAATACTTTGATGGATATTTTGATCCCAAAGTAAAAAAGAGAACATCGGACAGTATAGCTAAAGACATTGTTTTAGAGATGTTAAATAAAAGTAAAAATGATTGATAATGCCACTAACAAGCGTGTCGGCTGTAGAGTTGATCAGTGCTCTTTGTTTGAATCTTCCGATTCAAACGGTTGGTCGGTTTGTTTTTGGCGTGATCGTTCCGATCCCGCCGCACACGCCAAACATTAGCGGTAAATTTGTTTGAGTTACTAATTGTATGTTAATTTAAGGGATAATAAGGATAAAATATGGCTAAAAATAGTAATAATTACAATATTTTTGAGATACTAGCTATAATCTCTTCAATGTCATTAATTTCATCAATATGTTATTTCTGGGGATTTTCGAATTCATCAAAATTACCTATAATAAATTTAATAAAAATGGATGACCTAATTATTTCAGCAATACCTTGGCTAATCCCATCTTTCATTTTACTTGGTATTGCATTTATTTTAGGTATTATTGATGCAAGAGTTGATAATTCAACTAATCATAAACCTGAGAAAAAGAAATCAAAACTGCGAGGATTTCTGAGCTCAAACACTTTTTATTTGTTTATTGTACTAATTGTATTTAGTATCCCTTCATTCACTCGAAAATCAATGTCAATTGTTGATTATTTATTACGTTTCTCACCTGTTGTTTTTGTTGCATTTATTGAATTTGGTTTAATAACTCGAAAAGGAAAAGAATTAATAAAACTTATTTCCCTGAAGTATGTTTTTCTTATTCTAATTTTTTTATATGGAGGAGTATTTTCATTTTCTCAAGGATTACTAACTGGTAAAAATGGAAAAGGAATGTTCACAAATAAGCAAATAAATTTAATCGTACTAACTGATAATCAGGAAAGTTTAAAAGGAATAATTTACTTTTCAGTTGGTGATTGTCTTTTGATTTATCCAAACAATGATGAAAAGCCAATATTGATTCAGAAAAACTCAGTTGCTAAAATCGCTGTTTACGAAAAAGCAGTTACAGAATCCAATAACGCACCTAAAAAGAAGGATGAAAAGAAATAATCGATTTGCCACTAACAGGCGTGTCGTCGATTTGGTCTCGTGGTGCTTTTGTCCTGAACCTACCGGTTCAGGGTTTGGGTTGTTTGTTTACGGCTGGAATCATTCTGATTCCGCCGCACACGCAAAACATCAGTCTTTGAGATATACCAATTATTATTTTTTTCTCCTGGCATATTTTCCTCACTATGCTGGTTACTAGATTATATAATATTATACCACATAATTAAGCACAAACAAAATGTTAATTTTTATTTCTTTAATAACACTAACTCTCACAAATATCAAGTTTGTTTACGTTCAAATCTTAAAAGGTAATTAGATACAACTGCCAAGACCGATAATATCGCAAGGGTCCATCTATATCCCGAAGGAGTTAAGGCATCGTACATCCATTCAGCCGTGATTGCCAAAGTTTTCATCATACTTGAGGTTGATTTAATTAAAAAAACAACTAAAATGAATGACAAAATTATCATAATCACTTTTTGATTTTTGGTGGATCTCTTAATCATAGCAATAGGTAACTTATAAAAAGCAATAACACCCCTTCCATATATCGCGATGCTGATTACCAAGACTAAAGAGAGTACAGTATATATCCAGACAGATAAATCTATAGTCTCAACGTTATCAACAACCCAATCTCCTTCTGTATATCCAATTGGAAATGTTTTCATTTGAATATATAATCCACCCGATGCTTCTTGAATATTTTCTTTTATCTGTCCTGTTTTAACATTTCTTAAAGTTGTAATTTTTTTAACATATAATGTATGTTCACTAACTTTACTTATTGAATTTAAAATCCTTTTTGCATAAGGATACGATGAAGTACCTGCCGCATATTCGAGCGCTGTAATTATGAAGGCAAGTACCGCTAAAAGAGCAATAATCGATTCGAATCGTTTGATTAGTGTCCATTTTTTTTCATAGTGTAATTTCCCCATCCTATTGGTATAAAACAACATTATATACTACAAAATTCACAGTACAATTTCATTATACTCTTGTGGCCTATAAACGTTGTATAAATCCCACTATTATTTTCCATGTCTGCAAAATTGTGTAAAATATTATTCGTGTCAATACAAATTTTTCGTGTTCAGCATACATCATAAAACAAGCTCACGTATAGCTAGAAAAGTCTTTTCATTGTTTTCTCTATTAATTTTCCTTTGCGGTCTTTGCGTCTATGCGTGAAAGTTAATTATTCTCTGCGTTCTTTTTGCCTGAATAGTACCAATCCCGCCGCACACGCAGAACATTAGTCACTTCTATCAAGAATTAAAGATTATGAATTAGTTCTTTATGCATCTTAATTGTGACAATTACGCTAAAACGACAATAAGATAATCCATATTGTCATTTTTTGTTTTATTTGACAAAATAGATTTCTATATTGTCATTGTCCCATAAAAATGAGAAAAATGTATTAATTATGAAATTAGAAGAATTTAAATCTGGAATTTATACACAAGAATATCAGTATAAAGCATTTTTACCCAATAGCATTAATTCAAACTGGATTTGGGAAGATTCAGAAATAAATATTTTGCTAGATGAAGCAAATAGGAAACTTGGAGAAATTAATGCATTTTCCTATCTAATTCCAAATATTGATATGTTTATAAAAATGCATATTGTAAAGGAAGCAAATACTTCAAGTAAAATTGAAGGAACTAAAACAAACATTGATGAAGCTGTAATGAAAGAAGAACAACTTTCTCCTGAAAAAAGAAATGATTGGTTAGAAGTGCATCAATACATTGAATCAATGAAAAGTGCAATTGTGATGTTAGAAAAACTACCTTTATCAAATCGGTTGATCAGAGAAACGCACGAAATATTACTGAGAACAGGTAGGGGTGAAAATAAAACTCCAGGTGAATTCAGAAAAAGTCAGAATTGGGTTGGAGGTAAAAATCTCTCAGACGCCACATTCATACCTCCGCATAATAGATATTTAAATGACCTTATGGAGGATCTTGAAGAATTTATTAATACGAAGAATGATAATGTTCCTCATTTAATAAAATTAGCATTAATCCATTATCAGTTTGAGACAATTCATCCATTTTTAGATGGAAACGGAAGAGTCGGAAGATTGTTAATCACTTTATATCTTATTGATAATAAAATTTTAACAAAACCTGCTTTGTATTTATCTGACTATTTTGAAAAAAATCGCAGGCAATATTATCAATGTTTAACTGATGCACGAAGTAATGATATTATTCAATGGTTAAAATTTTTCCTAAAAGGAATCGCAATAACTTCAGAAAATACAAAACTAACTTTTATGAAAATAATTGAACTACAAAAAGAAATGATGGAATTGAGTCATACATTTGGTAGTAGATCCGAAAAGATTATTAAGATTATTAATGTGTTTTATGAAAATCCAATTCTGAGTATAAAAGAATTAGTAAAAAATACTGAAATCCCTGATAAAACTATGAGATCATTGATAAATATAATGATTAAGAAAGATATTGTAAAAGAAATGACTGGTTACGGTAGAAATAAACTGTTTGTATTCGATAAATATTTAAAGTTATTTTGACAATGACTGAAGTGACTAAAAAGCGTGTCATCGGTTTGGTCTCGCGGTGGCTTTTGTCTGATCCGCCGGCTCCCGCCAATGAGCTTGTGACAATTTCTTAAACGAAATGACATTTTCCTTTTTCCCCTTTGCGCTCTTTGCGTGAAAATACCTCTGCGAACTCTGCGTGAAATTATTTATCCAAAGCCCGCAGTGCAAAGTCATATGCACAAACCGTTAAGTGTAAAGCGCTGTCGTTCATGTGGAACGAAAGTAAAAGATTGAAGAGGGTATTTTTCTTGACAGTAATTTCCGGTAAACTGTACACATTCTATAGGATACTTTAAATCCTTTTCTCGCTATATTTATTCTTGTTTTGATTTCCTTCAAATAAGCATTTAACAATATTTAACATTCCCACCAAATTTATACTTCTTAGATAAGATCCCCCGATCAAACAACTATCATCAGGTCTCTTTCGGAACCAATACAATAAATTAAATTCTAAAAAAACAGAGGAGATAACATGAAACAAAGTGAAAAAGAAGCTTCAGAAAAAATAATGGAGTTGCTCATTGCAGGTTGGATCAACCAACCGTTATACGCCATCACAAAGTTAGGAATACCGGATATCTTATCCGGCGGACCAAAAACGGTCGATGAAATATCCCAAATTACAGAAACGCATGCCCCCGTTCTCTATAGAATTTTGAGAGCCCTGGCATCAATCGGTTTTTTCCATGAAGAGGAGAATCAAATATTTGGTCTTACACCGATGGGAAAAATTCTGCAAGAGGGCAAAATGCAGCCTATTGTGTTGATGTTTTTATCCGAATGGCATAGTCGTGCATGGGGAAACTTATTTCATAGTGTAAAAACCGGAGACATTCCTTTTAATTCAGCTTTTGGAATGCCATGTTTTGAGTGGTTTAAAAAAAATCCGGAAGCGGCAGACATATTTAATAAAGCAAATGAAACGAAGGCGATAACAAGCCATATAGAAATCACAAATGTATATGATTTCTCCAATGTGAACTTGATCGTTGATATCGGAGGTGGTTATGGAGGATTATTGTTCCATGTTTTACAAACGAATCCTCATATGAATGGTACTGTTGCAGACTTAGCCTATATGAAGGAAAAAGTAGAGGATCAAATCTATGCCATGAATCTTTCTGCACGTTGTGTCTTTGCTGAATGTGATTTTTTCAAGAAGATTCCTTTAGGGAGCGATTGCTATGTCTTATCGAATATTCTTCACGATTGGGACGATGATACGTGTGAGATTATCCTGAAAAATTGCTCGAATGCCATGAGACCAGATGCAAAACTGCTCATCATTGAGTCGATAATTCCGGGTAGGAACGAGTTTTCCATCGCATGTTTGCTGGATATTGAAGTTTTAGTAATGGGTGGGGGAAAAGAACGAACAGAAATAGAATTCCGAAATTTACTGGATAGATCAGGATTTAACCTTGATCAGATCATTAAAACAAGGGAAAGTATCTCTATTCTGGAGTGTACAAAACATTGATGGCTTTGTGCGCTTAGCGCTTCTGTGTAAATCTATGTATCAAGAGCTTGCAGTGCAAAGGCGTATGCGCCAATGGCAGTCGCCCTGCTTGTCCCAAGCCGTGTAATCCCCACCCCAATCTTTTTTTCTGTATTGTACTTAACTTTTTTCGTGCTGAAAGGCACATCTATAAGCACTTCGTTCTCCTGCAAAAATTCATCCAATTCATTTTCGTCAGTCAGGTCGAACACCTTCATTTCAAGCCGGTCGATCTTTTCATTATCAAAGGAGTGGAATACTGTATTCATTTCCTTGATGAGCGCAGGCATAAAGAGTTTCCATGCCCCGGATAGCCCGCCACCTATTACAACAAGTCCGTCTATAAGCGTTGCTGCCTGAGCAAATGCATTCCCGGCAACCCGACCAAGTTCTTCATATGCTTTTTGAGCTGCGAGTTCATTTCCATCTTTCGTTCCCATGCCGATCTCATAAATTTCTTTCGCGGAAGGTGCTTCGTTTACGGAAATCCCCGCTTCTCGAGCATATACTCTTCGAACACCCTTGCTGCTGACACTCTCCTCAACTGAATAATCGGGATAAAGATGATTCCACATTCTGTTAATTTCCGCCTGTGCAGAATTGTCACCTGTCAGAAGTTCTTCTCGTATGACAATTCCTCCGCCAAAACCTGAGCCGAATGTTCCGCCAATGAGATTACGATATCTTCTTGAGCTTCCCTCCTTTTCAAGCAGTGAATTCATATAAGGTAACAGCCCTGCGATCGCTTCTCCATAAGTAAAAAGGTCAGCATCATTATTGATAAAAATAGGAATGCCAAATTTCTCCTTCAGCATTGCGCCAAGTGCTACTCCACCTCTATACGCAGGCAAATTTATAAGGTCACCGATGATGCCGTTTTTATAATCTGTTGGCCCGGGAAATCCAAAACTGATCGCAACAGGTTCCTCGGCAAGCTGTACTTTCACATCAGAAAAGCCCGAGAGTATATTTTTCAAACTCTGCTCAAGATCATGTCCGCATGAATCGAGCCAAAGAGGAGCTATGAGTTCCTTCTCTCCTTGTATTGCAGAAAAGCGCAGATTTGTCCCTCCTGCATCGAGGATCATAACAATTCGGTGGTCTGATTGATAGCGTTTCATAGTTAAAATATTTTCGATACTTTCTCGGCTATTTTTACCAGAAATATTTCATCTTCATCAGTAAAAGGAGCCGCTTTGTGTGAATCAATATCTATCTCGCCTATAAATTCCTCGTTCTTGAAGATCGGCACCACAATTTCGGACTTCACATTTATGCTGCAGGAAAGATAGTTATCTTCCTTAGTCACATCCTGTATAATGCGGGGTTTTCTATCCTTGGCAACCTGTCCGCAAATACCCTGCCCGAAGGGAATGCATGTATGTTCTGTTGGTGTTCCTTCAAATGGTCCGAGAATTAGTTCTTCTGGATTTTCCTTATCAACAAAATAGAATCCGACCCAATCATAATATGCAACTTCATCCTTGAGCAGCTTACATATATTCTGCAACTTATTAAGCATGTTTGCTTTTTTATGAAAGAGGTTATCAACACGCTGCAGAAGTTCTTCTAATAGTATATTATTTTTCTTCGTCATTCTTATCTTTGAGATCCAACAAAAATCCTAAAGCGTTTTTCTTATTGAGTCCAATTCATTTTTGGCTTCGGGAACCATTTCGTGAAATTTGGTAATCTTCTCACACCCATATTCATCACAATAAGCACAGTTGAGGATGCCCTTATCTTTTGTGCATTTTCGTATTTCGCATTCAGAACAATGCCCGATATGCCTGCCCGTTTCTTCCAGGCATCCCACGCAGTATATGTCGTCCGGGCTGATAGTTGCCCCGTACATTTTTGACCACTCTTCCGCAGTTTTCTTCCTCATTTCTTCGTCGTCATTTAGTGTCGCAATGAACGCAGGACACTCTGAACAGATTATTCCACAGGCAGATATTATTTTTTCCATGTCTCCTCCTGGAGTATTTATTTAATTTTTGAAATCTGCTTATTTCGCGTCCAGAATTTTGCATTCCGTCAGAAAGGGTGAGTTGAAATTTGTGAACTCTCCCGCTCTTTTACCGGGAACAGGAAACAGGCGTGCAGAAAGAGGTTTGTCCAGTTTTGAGCTCAAGCTCGCAACATCATAAAGAATATTAACCAACTCCTGCTCTGTGATATCGCCCGGCAGCGGGATGCAATCCAGACCGGTTCCGCACACCGCAGAATATGCCAGTAATTTCTGAACATCAATCAGACCTTCTCCACATCGTTCTGTAAGTCCAATGTCTTCCAATACGGGCAGCATCAGACCGCAATAACCCCATTTTCTTACAGGTAAAGATTTCAAGACGCTTGTGACCATAGCCGCGATTGCCAGCGTGCCCGGTTCGCCAAATTTATTTAATCCTAACTTTTCAAATCCAAAAGCAATGCTCTCTTCTTTTTCCAGCGAAGGGGCAATTGAAACATCGATTCCCTTGAAGGTCACACCTGTATCATCTTCAATCATCATACCTATATCTTCGAGGGGGCGTAGTTCTTGTATGAAAATTCGCTTCAGGTTTTCGCGCGCAGTATCAAAGGAACTTTGGCCTACAAATGCTCTATTAATGAGATCGCTGCATTCAAGTCCCAGAATAAAGCAATTCTTACCAACATGATAACTTGCAGGATAGAACGGAATGTCCGGCGGACAGTTCGCAATGGCTGCAAAACGGAAATTTCCATACCCTTTTTCAGTCGTTTCGGAAATGGTTTTAATCGTTTGCGCTGCTTTTGTCAAAGCTTCCACGTTTAATCCTGAAATGTCGTCAACGATAGTTATTGTGGTGGAAATTCCTTCTGTGTGCCGGATTATTTCGGGGATCATGTCCATGTATTCGGTTTCTTTCACTGTTCCAATACTTGTGAATTCCACTCCTTCTGATTTGCAGAGTGTTTCAAATTTTTGTAAGGTTCGGATGAGCTCATCTTTGTTCAGATTACCTAGAAATTCGGGCCAGGAATTTGTGCTTATGCGCGGTTCCTGCACCTCGTATCCCTGATCTTCAAATATTTTTCTGGCATTATTATTGAACGCAGCCGCTTCTTTGACAGCATATTCGTCCACAGGATAGGAGAGTGTGATTCCGTGGGTTATAGTTCGTATTTTCATAGTTATTCTTCCTCTATTTCCTGCTGCAGGCGGAGCAAAGCGTCTTTTGCAGAGCCCTGTTTTTTGATTATACCTAAAATTTTATTTCGCGAGAACTCATGCTCGTCCCGAAGCCGGTTCGCAGTCCGGATGATCCTGCCAAAAATTTTGTCTGGAGTGAATCCAACAGCTATAAGGTCTTTGCCTTCGATGATGTTTTCCGGTTTATCGCGGTCAACCTTGAGTGCCTGTGAGCGTTCGATGAGCCATGCACCGGATTTAAAATTTTCGTCCCGATCATGAAGTCGCGTGCCTTTGCCGAGATAATCCGCTTCTGCAACGAGTGTGAGTTCATATATTGTGGCGGGATATAATCGTTTTGCAAGCCGTCGTATCGCACCGTCCGTGATCTTCTCACCATTGCGGGATTCTGCTTTATAAAACGAAAACGGCGCAAGATGATTTTTCACAAGTGGTATCACCTTCTGTTTGGTTTCATTGTCAGTACCGATCTGATTGAGGTATGCCCTGGTCGGCTTCTCTCCCGCAGGTTCGTGCTCAGGTGTGGAAATTCGATCCCCTTTATTTACCGTTGTTTCCGGTTTGCCGAGATCGTGGCATAGAATGCTCAGCATAATCACAAATGCTTCTCGCACACGAAGATGTTCCCTGTGGATGATATGCGCACCGGCGTTCAGGCAAAGCAGTGTATGAACCCACACATTGCCCTCGGGATGCCAGATACGATCCTGCTCGGTATCGGTTAGTATAAAAAGCTCCGGATAATAGCTCTCTATTATTCCAAGGTCGAGCATTGTTTTTAATCCCAGGGAGGGCTTTATTGCCTTGAGTAAAAGTTTTTTCCACTCCTCCTGAATGCGCTCTTTGGGAAGCTCTACAAGAGATGGCACTGTTTTCTGCATCAGAGAGAAACTCTTTAAGTCGACCGCGAGATCAAAACGTGCGATAAACTGAACACCTCTCATCACGCGCAATGGATCTTCTGCAAAGGTATCCTTATCAACCACTCGTAATACCCGTTTTTCAAGATCTGCAAGCCCGTGGAATGGATTGATGAGCACTTCTGTAATTGGATCATACATCATAGCATTAATAGTGAAATCCCTTCGTCGTGCTGCTTCTTTGATGTCCATTTCAGGATCTGTGTCAACTGCAAATCCCCTGTGCCCTTCACTGACTTTGGAATCCTTTCTGGGAAGGGAGAAATCTATTTCCAGTGTGCCGTCATAATATTTCAACACGCCGAAGGATTTACCCACATCCATGACCTTACCGTACTTTTCGACAATTCTCTGTATCTGGTCCGGCTGCATGCCGTACACTTCGATATCCAGATCCTTTGTGGGCTTTTTACCGAGCAGCATATCACGCACACTGCCGCCGACCAAGAATGCCTTGCCGCCCTGTTCGTCTATTTCTCTTACGATACTCATTACGGTTTGCGGAATTGTAGAAAACGCCGGCTTGAAAAAGCGCGGTATCTTGCGGATGTAGGATTTTGGTATCTTCATGTGCGCAAAATTCATTTTTCTTTTTTCATCTGTAAAGCTAGTTTATACACATGGTTTTTTGAGAGTTTATGTTCATGAGCCAGTTCCCTTGCAGTCCGGCTAACCGACTTATCCTGGTGAAATTTCTCCGTGATAAGTTCCCGAAGCTCTTCTTCAGAAAAAGTCTGCTCCTGCGCACCCTCCAGCACGAGAACGAACTCACCCTTCAAGGTGATCTCATCAAAATTATCCACAAAATGCGAGAGCATTCCTCGGTAATAGGTTTCAAATTTCTTTGATATTTCCCGGGCAATGCAAACCTGCCTGTCATTAAAAAATTTTAATAATTCTTTGAGGGTTTCTTCCATACGATGCGGTGCTTCGTAAAAAATAAGTGTGTCCTGAATACTTTCCAGCTTCCCCAGAAGTTCTCTTCGCTCTGAATGTTTCTCAGGCAGAAAACCAACAAAATTGAATCTCTCTGCTGGTAATCCCGAAGACACAAGCGCTGGCACAAAAGCTGTCGCGCCCGGAAGTGTGACAACCTCGATATCTTGCCCTATCGCTTCTTGAATCAGGATACTGGAAGGATCAGAAATCCCGGGAGTGCCTGCATCGGTGATGATCGCAATATTTTCTCCCTTTTGCAGCTTCTCGATGAACTCGTCGATCCGTGCCCGCTCATTGAATTTGTGATAACTCACCATCGGCGTATCAATATTATAATGCCCGAGCAAAGTCCTCGAGGTGCGCGTATCTTCAGCACCGATGATTGATACCTTTTGCAGTACTTCCACTGCACGATACGTCATATCGCCAAGGTTGCCGATGGGCGTGGGTACGATGTAGAGCGTTCCATGCTTCATATAGAAAAGCTTTTTTGTTTTATATAATTTCTGGCAATGTTTTTGTGAATAAAGCGGGAAGAGTACTAGGGAAGACGAAAGCGAATGACCCGTCCTGAAATAGATTGACAATTATAAATAACTTATGAAAATTAATATATGATAATAATGAGATACCGTATGACTAATAGCATTTTTTCCAAAGAATACTTAACTTACAAAAGGAGAAGTTATAATGTCTGGAAAAATTCTTTTCACAATTAAGAATCAAGGGTATGGTAGAGGTAACTATGTCATATTTTTTACTTCTACCCGCGCTATCGCTGCAAAGACAGGAGGTTCGTTCCTTAAAGATTTGGCTACATTGAGCGGAAGTACCGGGTTCCTCTTATCTGAAAAGATGCAAGGCGAAAGCAAGTCCGAAGAACTTAGCAAATTAATCCCCGAATCCATTTTATCAAGCGAAAAGAATAACTTTGAGATTCATTACATTGAAATATCCATGGTGAAGGTAAAGAAGCCTGGATTTGCCACCTTCTTTGCCAGTGAAATTCACATTCACACAGAAAAAAAGAAGTATGTGTTCAAAGAACAGGGAGCTTCCAAGGAAATAATTGGAAAACTGCAGGAATTTATAAAAACTACACTGCCGGATAAATACACGGAAAAATAGACTGACCGATAAAATTTTTCGCCTTACGGATTAAAGATGGCATTGGCCTGATTCTTTTTTATTCTAACCGCTTTATTTGGTATCTCCACTTTTAATTAAGGAAAAATGAATGCTTTGTTTAATATTGAATGTTGTTTGGAACAAGAAACTGTTTTCAAAACCCTCATTGGCTTGCTAAACTTCCGGTTTTTTTATTGACATTAAAACTAAATATTGTACCTAGCAAATACATATCATCAGGGACATTAAACATGTCATGTGCTTCTATGTTATGCGAGGTATGTGTGTTGCGATAGCTCATATTTTTTAAGTGCGTCTTTTTATCTAGCCTATTGTCAATATATATATTGACAATAATTTGGGTGCTGTCAATATATGGCTTGACTCAATTGTCTTGTTTGTCAATATATAGCTTGACTAAAAGGAGAGCACGAGATGAAAAGAAATAACAAGCTCATAAGAGAGCAATTAGATAAAACGTTGACTGTGTTACGTCCATTGCTTGACATCCAAATTCCTCAAAAGGGTTGGATTAGAGCAATCAGAAACGCCATCGGTATGAGCGGAAGGCAACTCGCCGATCGTCTCGGTGTGACTAAGCAGAATGCTTCGTTGATTGAGAGTCGTGAGATCGCGGGAACAGCAACTATCAAGACTTTGCGAAACACTGCTGAAGCATTGGATTGTATATTTGTATACGGTTTCATTCCAAGGACAAGTCTTGAAGAAACTATTCGGGGCCAGGCAAAAAAAGTTGCATCAACGCGCCTTGCTCGTGCATCCCACACAATGAGTCTTGAGGACCAGTCTCTCAATACAATAGAGAACAAAACGGTATTGGAAGACATGACCAACGAACTTGCCGATGAACTTCCGAAATACCTGTGGGATGAATAATGCCCAATTTTGAATATCCTGAAGGTGCCACGCCCATTGACCCGAACGAGATAGACGGCTTGCTCCTCACACATATCACCACACGCAGTGAACTGGACCGTTGGGAACAAGATAATATAGTAGTGGCTTTAGCTTGGCTGGATCAAAAAAAGCCGAAAGATATCTTCAACGAACAATTCATAAAGGAACTCCACAGGCGGATGTTCGGCGAAGTTTGGAAATGGGCAGGAAAGTTCAGGCTAAGTGACAAAAACATTGGTTGCCCGTGGATTCAAGTACCTATGTGTATTAAGAATTTGTGTGATGATACAAAATTATGGTTAGAATTAAAGAATGAGTCTTCCGATGAAATTGCCGTTCGCTTTCACCATCGGTTGGTTTCAATTCATCCATTCCCTAATGGAAATGGGCGCCATGCCCGCTTAATTACTGACATTCTTCTAGAAAATATTCTTGGGTGTTCTCGTTTCTCATGGGGGAGTGAGAACTTATCTGCAACCAACGACAGCAGACGAAGATATATTGCTGCTCTTCACCAGGCAGACTGCGGAAATTACAAACTTTTGCTGGAATTTGTAAGAACATAAAGGCATATTGATCTTTTAAGCTTAATATAGCCAAATTTTCACCTAAGCTTCATTTTCAAAAGATCATCAATAGGATATTACACATTCGTTGACATAACAAAAACACGGTATAAAAAGGAAAAGTGCTGACTTTGTTTATAGGTGGAGATAATTTCTTTTGGGGAGAGAAGAACTAACAATATTATATTACACGATTGATTGATCCATTCAAATGTTTTTATTGACACCCGGGCAGTATTATAAATAAAATGTTTTTGGCTGATTGAGAGTAGCATTGAAAATGATAACATTAAGAGTGAGAAAAGATATTTGTTCCCGGCAAAAATGAAATTGTAATCCTGTGAAAATAATAAAAAGAGAGGTATTGTATTATGGCAAAAATGATCATTATAACAATCATACTGTGCCTGATGAATTTTGCACCTGTGCAGGCTTGTACGACCCTTCTTGTCACCAAAGGTGCGTCAGAAGACGGATCGGTTATGGTTGCTCACTCTGACGACAGCGAGTTGTTCGATCAGCGCCTGGTCTATGTGCCTGCAGCAGATCATGAACCCGGTTCCATGCGCCCTGTGTATTATGATGCTTCATCCCTGGGTGAGAGACCGCAATATAACAGCTCCTTATTAATTCGCTACGTGGGTACCGATCGGGGTCCAACGTATGAAAGTTCTGATCGTCCTCAGAGTATCCCGATAGGATATATTCCACAAGTCGAGCATACATATGCATACTTTGACGGCTCTTATGCGATCATGAACGAACACCAGTTAATGTTCGGAGAATGCACCGATGGAACAAAAATCCAACCTGAACCGGTGCCCGGCGAACTTATTTTTTACAGTGCGGAACTGAGTCGCATAGCCGCAGAGCGATGCACAAAGGCACGCGAGGCAGTTGAATTGATCGGACATATTATCGAAACCTATGGCTACTATGGCACGGGTGAAACTCTTCCCATCGGAGATCCACAAGAAGGTTGGGTCATAGAAATGGCACCAAGCCCGGAAGGCACCGGTGGTCTCTGGGTGGCAAAAAAAGTGCCTGACGGTGAGGTCTTTGTTGCTGCAAATGAGCTCCGTATTCGAGAAGTCGATCCCTACGATCCTGACATGCTTTTCTGTAAAAACCTCCATGCTATTGCGGAAAAACACGGCTGGTGGAAACCTGAAGATGGTCAGCTGGACTGGTTGAAAACAGTAAGTTTGGGCGAATACAATCATCCATACTATTCTTTACGTCGTGTATGGAGTCTGCAATCTCGAATAGCCCCTTCTCTGGATTTATCCCCATGGGTCGAGAATGGCTACACAAAAGAGTACTCCTTTTCTATTAAACCGGATAAAAAATTGAGCGTCCATGACGTTATGAACCTGTACCGTGATCATTATCAAAACACAAAGTTCGATCTTGCAAAGGGGGCTGTCGCAGGTCCTTTTGGGTGCCCTTTCCGATTTCCAGGTCCTATGGATCCAAAAGGTGACACAAGCGATCCGAATGTGAAGCTGGAAGGTGCTTGGGAACGCCCGATTTCTATCTTTCGTTGTGGATTCAGTTATGTCTGCCAGGCTCGTGAATGGCTACCTGATATGATCGGAGGTATTGTCTGGTTCGGACCAGACGAACCCATGAGTACATGCTATGTGCCCTTCTATGCCGGCGTTTCGAAAATTGCCGCTCCATATTATACATGCGACACCTCTATCTTCAGCAAAGATAGCGCTTGGTGGGCTTTCAATTTTGTAGCAAACTGGGCCGGTATTAAATATGATTACATAATCAAAGATATTCAACAAAAATACAATGCTATTGAGAATGCTGAAATTCAAGATATTAAAGAGATGGATGATAAAGCACTAGCTTTGTATAAAGAAGATCCGGCAAAAGCACGGGAGCTGCTTACTTCATATTGTGACATGCAGGCTAAGCGGGTTCTCGAAGATTGGTGGGAGTTTGCATGGACCCTTGTAGCTCGCTATGATGATGGCTATATCAACGCGCCCGGAAAGATGACCGAGGAAGTTGGATATCCGAAAGTATGGTATGAGAAGTCGGATTGGATAAATGGACCGACATCCTACCAAAAAAAGGGCGATTAACCAAAGAATTTAAAATCTGTAGCGCATGAACAGTTTTAAAAGTAAGGAGAAAAATGGAAAAAAAGAAATATTCTCAACTATTGAGCAAGCTACTGGTGGTTTGTGCAGCACTCTTTATGATTATCACTAATTCCTGCACTAAATCTACAGAACCCTCAGAAATAATTTTCACCGTACTTCCTTTTGCCTGTGAAGAATTTTCACTCGGATATGCACTCGGTATTTCATCTGATGGCACAACCGTTGTTGGTGGCAGTGCTGTGGATACTGACCCTACAGGAAAAGTAATGGAAGAAGCACCTGTTTTGTGGGTTGAAGATCAGATTACCACACTTCCCTTTCCCGACTCCTTCTATACACCTGTTCTGAGTCGAGTTACCTCTGTATATGATATATCCAATACCGGAGTTATGGTAGGAAACCAGGGATACGGAGATCTCTCCCCTTTAGCATACTACTATTCCAGTGAACAATGGCATGCTATTATTGATCCGGCTACATCAGTAAATGCTCAAACAGCTACTGGAATATCCGGAGACGGCAATGTTATCGTTGGACTCAGTGGAAATTTCAAACAAGATCAGGGTGGCTATTATTTCAACGTTGCTACAGGAGAATTCACCATTCTCGAATCCACCTTCGGAGATAGCGCACAATACAGCAATTGCCAGACAGGTTTGTTTGCTATTTCTAAAGATGGTACTATCATGGTCGGTTCTGATTATGCAGCAAAATATGATAGTATTGACATAGAAATTCCCATATATTTCGACATGGCGAAAGATACTTCAGCCACAAGACTTCCCCTGACAGATGGGTATATTGCTGGTGTTGCCGAAGGAATTTCCGCAGATGGGACCACGATTGGTGGAACTGCTATTGACGCCGACGGCACACCTATTGCTGTATACTGGGACTATAACCTGCAGTTTCATGTGATAGGAACATTCAGTCCCTATCCCGGACCTATTCAACCCCCCACGGTTGCGCTTGCTGCGTCTGATAACGGAGACCGTATCGTAGGTACATCCTATGATATAGCTTTTATAAAATTCAAGAATGACGAAATGTGGTCACTGCAGGATTGGTTGGAAGATGAAGGGCTCTCGTCTGAACTTGCAAACTGGGAGCTTCTCACTGCAACGAGCATCACCCCGGATGGGCACTGGATAGCAGGTATGGGTAGAAATGGCGTTTACGACCAGGCATTTAAAGTGTATATTCCGTAGGATAGTAAAATAGAAGACAGAAGACAGAAATAAGGAACAAGATGAAAAAGAAGAAATTCAACTATCCATCGAGCTATGTAGCAGTATTATTTCTAGCAATCCTCCTTATCGTTGCCAGTTCATGCACCACGTCAACCAAACCGTCATCTGACGAGGCCTTTACCGTTGTCGAACATATAGAGCTGGATGTTGAGGACATTATGGAGCAGTTGCAGGCTACCCCAGATAATCCGGATGAATTTGACTACCATGACCTGTATTATGCCGTGTGTCAGGAAACCCAGGGAGTCATACCGTACCTGGTCTCTCATGAAGTAGTAAAATATACCTCGAAAGATGATCAGGGCAACAACATTGAGCTGTCCGGTCTTTTCGTTTATCCTTTCAAACTGTTAGGGGATAGGATACAGACTCCCCTGGTTTCTGTGGACCATGGTACGGAATTGCTGAAGAAATATGCTCCATCCAAATGGGATCCCTTTAACCCTTCAGAATGGATTAATTTCGCGGAAGTGATCGTGGCGTACATCATGGCTTCAAGGTATGGGTGGTCCATCGTGATGCCTGATTACCAGGGTATGGGCTATGATATAAATGAGAATCATCCCTATTGCGTACGAGAAAAGCTAGCCACTGCCACAGCAGATATGGTTGAGAAAGGTATCGCTATGATAAAGGACAACAACCATCCAAAAGTGAACTGGGACGGCCATCTTTTTGTCTATGGCTATTCTGAGGGAGGGTTTGTGACCATGGCAGTGACCCGTGAACTTGAAAATAGAAATATCAACCTGAGCGGCTCTGTTTGCATGGATGGACCCTATGATCTTTCTGGCACTATGGTGGATGCCTTGCTTAGCGACAATTCCTTTCCCGTGCCCTATTTCCTTCCATTGATGCTGGTTGGCTACCAAACCGTGTATCCTTCACCGTTTTCATGCGATCAGGTGCTGAAAGAACCTTACAGAACAGATATTCCCAAATATACTACTGGTTTTTACAACAAAGATGTTGTAAATAGCATCATGCCTGCTTCGGGAATTTTAAAAGAAGTGTTTACAGATTCTTTTATTGATTCACTGAACATCGCATCCAGCACTGCGCATCAGATCCTCTGGCAGAATAACACCTATTCCGACTGGATTCCGGAAAGCAAGATGCTGTTATGGCATTGTAAAAACGATGACTGTGTACCTATTGGCAATTTCGAAGCAGCGCAAAGCGCCTTTGCACAGGGTGGTGCCAGTAACATCACGTATGTAGAATGGCCTCCTGTACCTAACTGGGCAGGAACTGTGCATGTCTCCGCCGCCCCCATTGCTTTTTACGAAGGTGCAACCTGGATACACCAACAGTTGGAGTTAGTGGAAGAATCCGGAATTCAGAAGTCAGAAGATGGAGCTTCTGATGGCTTGACACCAAAACATGATTTTCTAAATTTTGCTGGAACCGTGCAGTCAAGATGAAGCTGGTTACAGCTTGACACCAAAACCTGATTTTCTAAATTTGCATTGCTTCGAGCGCTGCGTTGCCATAGTTACAGCTTGACACCAAAACCTGATTTTCTAAATTGTTAATACCTCTGTCGTATCATCATAACAGTTACAGCTTGACACCAAAACATGATTTTCTAAATTAAGGCATTGTCACAGAGACAGGATTCGACGTTACAGCTTGACACCAAAACATGATTTTCTAAATTCGTGCTATTCTCTATGATACCCGGTATTGGTTACAGCTTGACACCAAAACATGATTTTCTAAATTCTTTTACTTGTATAGCGTGAAGGTTGGTCAGTTACAGCTTGACACCAAAACATGATTTTCTAAATTAGCAAAATGGCAAGAAGGTGCAGTCATTAAGTTACAGCTTGACACCAAAACATGATTTTCTAAATTGACGATATTCTTATGTGTCATCGGTACGCGTTACAGCTTGACACCAAAACATGATTTTCTAAATTCTCTGCGAAGGAATATGAAGCCCTGCATCCGTTACAGCTTGACACCAAAACATGATTTTCTAAAATCATGCCTCTCGTGGACTCGAACGGTATCCTGTTACAGCTTGACACCAAAACATGATTTTCTAAAATTGTAAATGAAGGTTGCAGTAATGTAGTTTGGTTACAGCTTGACACCAAAACATGATTTTCTAAAATAGCGGCTGACCAACCCGCTGAGAAGTGGTGAGTTAGCCGCTATTTCTGTAAAAAATATGTGCTATTCCAGATCAAAAAGGACGTATTGCTGAGATTTTTTCGGCATCTCTGTCCGTTGGCGGTTACTAAAATTTATAATTTTACCATATTGCCTATCGGTGAAACAAAGGATACTGACGTTTCCATTGGGCGGAACATGCTCTTCAGTTTTTTTAATGTATGTATGTACTTTTTCTCGTGTTCCGCAAAATCTTAAATATACAGAAAACTGACTCATGCTAAACCCCTCATCCAATAGGAAATTACGAAATTTTGTTGCCCTTCTCCGATCAACATCTTTAGTAACAGGCAGATCGAACATCACAAGCATCCACATAAGTCTAAGACCGCTTATCATAGAAATCAGGGAATTTAATCATGTTAATTTTATACTTGAATGAATTGAGCAAAGATAACACAGTTTGCTTTATACAATTATCCAAAGTGAGTCTTTCCTGTACCATTACGAACCTCTCGTTCAGTAGATTTGCCAGTTCTTTTTTTCGGGCAGGATTCAGTTCCATGGAATCCTTCACTTTCATGTCGATTATCTTTCTATCTACGTAAGGACGAAATGGTTCCATTATGTCGTCTGCCAGGCAGAAAGGATTAAGTTTGTTATGATGATGCAAACCGATAGAAGGAATCAGTCCACAAGCAACGATATAACGTGCCGTACAACTGCGTATAATTGCATAACCAAAATTTAGGAAACTATTAATGCCCGGCAATTTAAAGTCACGACAAAACTGAATTCCAATAGCGCGCTTCCAATAACGAACGGCTGCTTGTGCTTCGAGGTTATCAGGATCACCCGACCTTACTTTATCAACCATTCTAGTAAAATCTCTTGCCTCATCACCCACCTCATTCAGCACCAACTTTTGATTGGTAATCTTCTTTTTAATGATAGATTGCCAGAGTCTCTTTTTGAGTGGAAGTGAACATTCAATTTGGAAATTCAACCTTCCTGTATGTTCATAATTCGCACAATAGGATAGCAAATAACCGACAGGCATAAAATTATCCCCACAGATTATCAGTGGAATGTTCAGCTCACATAATTTTGCCAGCAGGTTGTGTGAATAGCGGATACTAAAACCGCACACAATGATCGCGTCTATGTCCGCAAGGGGTTCCCTGCCGAGTTCTTCCGTTCCCTTCTTGATCTGTAAGAAACCACGATAAACGCACAGATATACATCATTTTTATTAATTTCGATAATTTTCATTTTTCTTTTTTATTGTCGTAAACACGACCTAAAATATCTACTCCGATCTTGCGGGCATTTCTATCTTGAAGTTGTTTGACCGATGTTGCATTTATTCCTTTGTCAGATATAGCAATTTTTGTATCAATGAAGAATATTCTTCCATCAACATTCATTTTTTTTACTCTTCTGATTTTTCGTTCACCGTCTTCATCATATGCCACATAATCGTTTTTAAATAAACGCATGATCTTTTTTGCTGTGGGATATTTTTTGTGCCATTCGGGCTCAAAATTGGGCTGGTGCGCGTAATACATAGGTATTATCTCAACTTGCCATTTACCTGCTTTTTTCCCTTTGTTGGGAGAATAAATATCCGCACAGTAGTTATTGCCTGAGAGATAGTATTTGTAAACTTCACCCTTTTTATTAAGAATGGCAATGACTGTTTTTGCATCTTTCTCTACATGAATTTTTGCTCTTTTAATTCCGGTTTTTTCGGAATATTGGGATAAGATCGCTTTTATCTCTTTTTGAGGAATAGCGTCTGTTAATTTAACAAGTTCGTTTCTTATTTTTGTTGAGGCAATTTCCTGGATATTCTTAATACTATATAAGCTGGTTAATGGTTTTCTTATAGAAAGTGTGATTTTTCCTTTTTCTTCATTTTCAGAAACAAAGCCATATGCTGTTTCGTCATGAAGTTGTCCCACGGTTTTTCTTTTTCCTTTTTGTTTACAATCAGTTATTGCAGATTTGGCATTTCCATGGTCGGGTTTATATGAAACAACTATGTTATTGACTTTTTTTTGCATTTCGTCGTGGGAGAAATCTTCAAAAGGAAGAGGCATTTTTTCTATAAACCGCTCTCTCGATTTTTCAGTAGCCCTTGCAACCTTCTGAAGCATTCCTCTATCTGTGCAGGCAACCACAAAAGCATCAACTGCATGGTGGCGATTATCTGCCCGGTTTTTTTCTTTATTTTCGGAGAGCAGTTCATTCAGTCCCCATTTTGCCCTGAATTTTGCAGTCAGTTTCCCTGGAATTGCCCAGACATTTTTATCACCGCAAACATAGCTCATATATTCTTTGGCAACCCTGCTCATGTATTGTGTATCCGTTAGCATTCGAGAGATCAATTCACCTTGATCCTGAAAGTTTTTCATGGCATCGGGATAAAATCTCCAACGTTTATTTCTGGGTAACTTTTCGCCACGATCCAGAATTTTTTCCCAATTGTAATTCTCAGGATTTTCACCGAATGCATCGAATAGTGAGCGTTCTCCTTTAAATCTATTTGCCTGGTAATACGAGACTGTTTTGTTGGCTGGTCTATCGTCAAATATTTTAGATTTTGGGAGAATATGTTCAATTTCAAATTTGTTGGAAAACAGCCCGTCAACTGCATTTAAGGGAATCTGTCTGCCTGTGTATGGGCAGCAGCGTTTTGCCGGATCGCTGTCCAGCTCTTCCCAAAGCTTATACTTCAATCTATTCTGGTATGTGTTTTCAATTCCTAGTTTCTTTATCTCATCAGCAATTTCTTCATTATGCTTTCTGTTCATGCTTTGTTCTTTTTCTATTTCCCGCAATCTTTTTTGCCCCAGCTTCAATTCTCTGGCAAGCTCTACAACAATTTGGGAAGGAGCGCCACACTTTTTGGTTAAAGCATTTATAAACTTCCGCATTTGATTTAGAGCAATGTGAACCGTTGGATTGGCAATTTTCCCATATTGGATTTCATCTATGTCGTTGGGATCATCCGTACCAAAAGCAACAGCATGTGGTATGATCTTGCCGTAATAAGGAAGATCACCCTCGTCATAGACTTCACCAGTTCTGAAATCGGAGTGGTGATATCCTGCGTTGCTACATGCATCGGAATAGATATATCCTTCCTTTAAATACGGAAGGATTTTGTTGATTGCTTTTTTGCTGACGCTTCCAATACCTTGCGGTAAACGAATATCTTTTATTTTTTCTGCATTTTCTTTAGTTATCTTGAATGTATCACAAAGCCAGGATACCAATGTATTTTCAATTTCCAAATCGTTATCTTCATTTATGAGACGTGTTATAACTTCATCCTTTTCTAATTCTGTAAACGAGTCCCATTTTTCATCAAAATAATCTGCTTTCCGCATTATAAAGGAAGTCTCATCTCCCTTCAAATCCTTTCGTTTTTCACTTTCCAGATTAAACACATAATCACCTGCAAATTCTTTCCCAAGTTTTTTTCTTAAGCTTTTGAATGTAGCAGACTTTTGTTTTAAGAGTATTTGTGTGATCGTTTCTCTTTGAGCGCTTGTCAGTTCATGTTCATTTCGATCAAAATCAAATAATATCAAATTGTTCACTTCCTGGTAAATCCTGAATTGTTGATAAACCGGAAATGCCACAGGGCAGCGGGGCTGATCAAGTTCAAATCTGCATTTACCTTTTGGCTGTGGTTTCAGCGGGCGCTGGAAAAAGATTATCTGTTTCAGGTGTTCTTTTTTCTGTTCCATTAGTTCACTATGATACTCGCTTTGTTTATCCCATATCATATCAAATTCGTTTTCATACATGGAGCGTTCAGTATAAAGATTGTATTCTTTACCATGATCTCTAATTCTGATTGGGATCCTTCTATTTTGTTCTCTGTTTTTTGTTATATTTAAATTGAATAAATATTCACCTAATGTTCTGGTGCCATCTTCTTTAAATTTCTGCTTCAATTCTTTGATCGCCTCTTTCATCCTGGAAGAATCCTTTTCGGCATTATCTAATTTTCTATTACTTTTGAAACCTCTGCGTTGATTTAAATGAAAAATTATTCTGCCAACCTCATACAAAGTAATTTTTTTATCCAGGGCTTTTACTCTGAGAAAATACGGGTCGAGATGTTCAAGTTGTTTTCTTTCCTTCTCATTTTCTGGCATAAAACCGTATTTCACCAAAATGTCCATAAGATAAGCTCTTCTCTGAAGATACCGATCACGATTTCGCCGCATACTACGATGCTCACGTCGTTTCACGTTTAAAGGTTCGTTTGTTTTTGCGTCCCTTCCATCCGGAAAAATTCTAACACCAAGTTCTATTAAATCCTTCGGTGAGTTTTCTTCGTTCAATTCAATCATACACCATCCAAGTGATGTCGCTCCAAGATCAATTCCAAGACGATATTTTTTCATCTTGACTCCTTTTTTAAAATCCCAATATTTTGGTTCAGTTCTTAATCATGTTAATTTACCACCTGATATAATTTTCAGGTTTTGGTGTCAAGCTGTTAACAAGGTTTTTGAACCAAAAAATTAAGGCACCGGCTCCGGCTTGTGCCTTTTTTTATTGACATAAATTATAAGCTGAAATTTGTTAAATCGAATATGTGAAGGAACTAAATAATCAGTACAAAGGAACTTATATGAAAAAAAACATCGTCCTTTTTGTGATACTTTTCTCAACCCTCATACTTATCTGTAATTCCCTGGCTGCAATAGAATTATTAAAAGGTAAGACTCTGTATATGCAGGCACAGACCCTCGAAAAGAACGCAGACTATTTCAAAGCCCTTGAGCTTTATAAACAAGCACGGCAAGAACTTCTCAAGGTAGATGATATAGTCCTTGCCAATCAGTGCCGGCAGTCATGCACGCGGATCACGAAGATAACTCTTACCTATACTTACACAGTAGAAGACGTCCGAAAAATGATTAAAGAAAAATATCCGGAAACCACTGATGCCCGCATTGATGAAGTTATCAATGACGGTCGCCTCGATCATCTTGAAATTGGTGGAGAAACCTATTATTTTGATCAATTCATGAATACTCTCTACCATATCTACCCGGACTTTCGAACCCAGGAAGAAGCAGGTGCGCTGGGGAAGATGGGAAAGATATTTGATATTATGTCACCCTACCTGTATGAAAAGGATAACTCGCCCTCTTACGAGACTCTTTCAAGCCCGATGACCTTTGAGCTGGAGGGGCAACTCTCCATTCCCCGTGATAAATTTCCGGATGAGGGGATCCTCAGGGTATGGATGCCATTGCCTCTTTCCAATTCATCTCAAACAGACATCAACGTGCTCTCTATTTATCCAGAAGAGTATATTCTCTACCCCTGCCATCTCGATGGTGATATTGGTTATGTATATTTTGAAATCCCTCTCGAAGAAGTAACAGACAGTCTGAAAATAGGAGAAAAGCTCCAAATAACCCGTTACGAAGAGCGCTTTGATGTTGACCCGGATCTGGTCGGAGAGTATGATAGAACTTCCAATCTCTATAGGCGTTACACTTCATCTGATAAGAATATCGCGATCACACCTGCGATCATAGAAACAGCTCACAGATTAGCAGGAGATGAGACAAATCCCTATCTCGTTGCCAAGAAATTCTACGATCACATTGTATATGATCTTGATTACAGTTATATGCCGCACGTAGCCCTGGAAGCACTGAAAATTCCTGAATCCGTGTTTGTTCATGAACATGGATACGGTGACTGCGGGGCTCAGAGTATGTATTTTTCTGCATTGTGCCGCGCTGTAGGCATTCCAGCGAGAGCATCGGGCGGCATGCAGCTTTTCCCTTTTCAGGCAACCGGATGTGGAGATCATTTTTGGGCTCATATATACATTCCCAACTACGGCTGGATACCTGTGGACACTTCTGTCGGACAGGCAGCAAAGTATATACCCCACATACAAGAAGAAAAGGAAAGAGATTTTATAGAGTATTTCTTCAGCAACCTGGACCCCTTCCGTTACCTTATTCAGATGGATGTTGATGTTCCGCTGGAACCTGCACCCAATGAACCGCTTTTATTTGGTATGGTGCTCCAGTCTCCTACTGCGGAATGTGAAGAAATGGACGAAACTCCCGGTTTGATCATCATGGAATATTGGAAAATACGCTGCAAGAAGGTATCAGATTAAAAATCGGATAACCAAAAGAAGAAAGGATTAGTTGTCCTTTTCTCTAAAAGGAGGATATGTGTGTAAAAAGATCATCATATTATTTGGGATGCTCTTCTTTATTTGTGCACTGCTCAATTCAGGTGAGAACAAAAAATCATTGCATACTCATTATTGTATGGTGCTGTATGGGAAGAATCAACTTTACTTAGATTCCATCTCATCACATAAAAACATATCGATAGTTTATACTCCCTTACCAAACATAAATGGTTTCGGCTTAAACGCCTGGTATCTTCAGGATGATTACACTTCATACTACGGATATAAAGAAAGTACGATTATTATCCAGCCATCTACTCATATCCTTTATAAATCTCTCGCCTTGAAACTCGGTATAAATGTACTTATCCTTAGTGAAGGAGAGGAACCCGGGCTGAAGTCATTGCTGCCTGCGGTTGAAATAAAATATGGTATTACGGGCAAGCTTTATTTCTTGGCAGGTTACAGATCAGATATGTTTTTCGGTCGTTTAACCGCGAATCTTAATTATGTATTTAATGACCGTACTTCGAGTATAATGCTCGGTTACACCTATGCGGATGTTAGTAACGATGGCTATTCCGGTCTCACTTATAAGATTGACTACACAATCTTTGAGAAATTCCTGCTGCGAGTTTGGGGTAATGCAAATTTTGCACGAAAACTGTATGGAACGCAGGTGGGCATAGGAATAATTATTTAAGAAAATGATCTACGCAAATTAAATGTGTTGACACCTCCGTGGGTGATTCCTTTTCTTTTCTTAAAATTTTCATCGATTAATATCGAAAGGTGTATAGAATGAAAAAGATAACAATTTTTTTGCTCATCTTACTGATCGTTGCTTGTGCTGCACAAAAAGTGCAAAGCACCAATCCAAATCCTATTACGCTGGATTCCCAGCTTCAAAAACTGACAGATCAGATCGTGCTCAGTCTCTCACAACAGCAAAAGTCGAAAATCGCTATCATGGAATTTACCAATCTTAACGGGGATGTGTCACAGTTTGGTAAATTTTTGGTAGAAGAGCTCACAACCCGACTTTTTCTTACCGGGAAATTTGAAGTAATTGAGCGCCAGATGTTGAATAAAGTAATGCAAGAACACCAGTTAACCCTTACCGGCATGGTCGACGAGAGCTCTGCAAAAGAAATTGGTATGATCCTTGGTGTCGATGCTATCGCTTCCGGCTCGATTAGCGACCTGGGCGAATACGTAAAAGTAAATGCTCGTTTAATTTCAGCAGAGACCGGGAAAGTGTTCTCCGTGGCATCGGTAAAGATCTTAAAAGATAATGAAGTCTGTAAATTGATGGGGCTTCCTACCACTTCTTCCACAACAGGGCAACTATCTACCATAAAAGCTCCAGCAAGGATTGTAGACAAAGAGGGCTTTAAGATCGAATTAAAAGAGTGTTCGATGTCGTCAGACAGAACAGTCGTGTGCACCCTCTTTGTAACAAACACCACGGAGGACGATAAGCAATTCGAGGTAACCTTTGGCTGGCAATATCAAACAGCGATATATGATAATCTGGGCAATGAATACATAATATCTTCGGTAACTTATGCGAATGAAAACAAAAAAATCACCGGAATAAGCCAGTATTCCTGCGCGCAAAAAAAGATCATTGCAGGCATGACGGTAGAAACAAAACTTCTATTTGAAAAGGTGTCTTCAAAAGCAACCAGTATCGCTCTTCTTCAGATCCTCTGCGGCTATCACCATGGTTTTAAAATTGAATTCAGAAATATTGAACTGTTGAAATAGGTATCCATCTTATAGCTAATGGTTTCAGTTTGCACTACTTTCTTCTCGGTCTCTTCAATTAATGGTCACTTCAAGACATTCCTGACAGCAGAACTCGATCGGACGACCGGATGAATCAAAAATTAGGATCATATCTATGAAACTTACCGTACTTGTGGACAACAATACTTACATCGATCGCTACTTCCTCGGCGAGCCAGCGCTCTCCTTCTTTATTGAGGATGAGAAAAAAAGAATTCTTTTTGACTGCGGCTACAGTAATATATTTTTTGAGAATGCCCGAAAAATGGGAATTAACCTTCGCTTTCTTGATTATCTCGTGTTATCGCACTGCCATCTTGACCACACCTGGGGTATGGAGACACTTATCCGCGAATATACAGAAGCACGCCTTGAAAAACAGAACTTCCAAAAACCGCTGCTTATTGCACACCCAAAGATCTTTGTAAGCACTTATATCAATGGGGTTGGTGAGATCGGCACCTTGCTTTCCGAAAATAAAATTCAGCCACACTTTGCATTACAACTTAGCAAAGATCCCGTTACTCTTACGGAAAACCTCATATTTCTTGGAGAGATACCGCGTGTATTTCCATTTGAAACCATGTCTCCAATAGGAAGAAAAGCGGGTGAAAAAGAAGATGATCTCGTTCCTGATGATACTGCGCTTGCTTACAAATCAGAGAAAGGGTTAGTGATCATCACCGGATGTTCACATGCAGGGATCTGCAATATAACTGAGTATGCAAAAAAAGTGTGTAACGATGACCGGGTTATTGCCATTATCGGCGGATTGCATCTGTTAGATCCCTCCAAAGAACAGCTCGCCGGAACATTGGAATATATTAAGAACCTGAATTTGAACTCGCTCTATGCATGCCACTGCACGGATTTTGATTCGAAATGCGCACTGGCAAAGGTTGCTCCGGTGATGGAAGTTGGTGTTGGTTTGTGTGTGGAGTTTTGAGTAATATTCTCATAGAAAAGGATTTCTTTTGAAATATAAATTGATCATACTGGATTTCGACGGCACTCTTGCCGATACGTTTCCCTGGTTTGTAAAGAACATCGGGGCTGTCGCGGATAAATACGGCTTTAAACATATAAAGGATGAGGAGGTCGAAGAGTTAAGAAATTTTGATGCGAAACATATGTTAAAGCACGTCGGTTTTCCCATGCTCAAGCTCCCGCTGATCGCCACCCACATGCGCGGACTCATGAAAAAAGAGATCCATACGATCAAGCTTTTTGATGGTGTGCCGGAAATGCTGCATAAATTACATGATGCGGGTCTTACACTTGCAGTAGTAAGCACAAACTCCCAAGAAAACGTGAAATCGGTGCTTGGTGCTGACCTGAGTGCTTTAGTCACAGATTATGAATGCGGCGTTTCGCTCTTCAGCAAAGAAGCCAAGCTAAAGAAAATATCCCACAAGTGCAAAATCCCTCTTTCGGAAGCGATTTACATTGCAGACGAACTGCGAGACTTTGAATCTGCACAAAATGTTGGGCTCGATCTCGGTGCAGTCGGTTGGGGATATACTAATCCTGCTGCGCTGAATAAATTGCAGCCAACGTTGTTTTTTGAGTTTGTGGGGGAGATTGCGGAGAAAATAAATATATCCCGTAAATAATACTATCTCGAGTATTATTGCCTCCTTCTTGTATCTTATGTTTATATTTTTGATAAAAAATTTTTCTCTCTTTCTCATGACACAAAATCTTAATATTTTTAGAAATTTATTAGGAGTGTAATGAAAGTATATAAATTAACATATTTAGTTAAAAACAAAGACGATTTCTGCGATGATGATATTGTCAAATATGAAAATGAAACCGCTACTTTCCTCTTATATAATGGTGAGTTAAATGTAAAACTAAAAACTGCTATTAAATATATTTCTGAAGCTAAGAGAATTATTGAACCAATCATCAGGGCTTGGGAATTTGAAGCAGAAATACGAATGGGGTTTAAGATAATTGAATTTGAGTTAAAGAAAGATGTTGACCAATCATTGGAAAAGGTCAAAGATTATAGTGATTACTTTATATCAAAAAAGCAGGATCAAATAATAATTAGCCTGAAATATCCCCCAGCACCTACAATCAGGATCTCAGAAACAATGGAAAATATTTGGAATCGTTATAATCGTGCAAAATTAGGTTTTGGTGAATCTATTCAAAGTGCAACCTATTATTGTCTCACAGTAATTGAAAAACAATTTGGTTCCAGAAAGAAAGCAGCAAATGCATTAAACCTTGATTATAAAATTCTAAGTAAAATTGGTGAATTATCTTCCACAAAGGGAAACTCAAAGACAGCAAGAAAGGCACGAGCAATAAATCAACCTTTATCATCTTACGAAAAGAAATGGATTAACTATGCAATAAGAAATATTTTGTTTCAATTAGGTTATATGGAAGCTAATTTGAAAACTGCTTATTTAAATATCAATGAGATTCCTGTGATTCAATAATTTTTGTTAATAATATTGATTCAGTTAAATTCAAAATTTTTTTATTAACTTGCTACTATTAAACCCAGAAAAAGCCCCGACATGACGTCAGGGCTTTTATTATTTTCTTTAATCGAGTTATCTTTAGTGTGTTTCTTTATACTTTTTCAGAACGCCAAGCACGTAATCAATATCAGCTTCAGTGTGGTCGGCATTTACCTGGAACCGGATCTCTTCATCACCTTTTGGTACTACAGGGAAGTTCAGTCCTGTGGCAATCACGCCATTTTCTGTAAGATATTTAACTAGATCTGCTGTCTTGGGTGTATCACGAACCATTAACGGCACCACTGGGTGAGGTCCTTCTATGGTTTCGTAGCCAAGCTCGATCAATCCATTCTGGAATTTTTCCGTCATTTCTGCAAGGTGGGCAAGCCGCGTGAGTCCTTCCGGTGAATCGAGGATTTCCAGAACCTTCAGCACCGCAACTGCTTCCGAGTTTGTGATCGGGTTGGAATAAATATACATCGGGGCCTTTTCTCTGAGATAATCGAGGATCGTTTTGGAGGTCACAACATATCCGCCGTTCACACCAAATGCTTTACCCATGGTTCCAACCAGCACATCAACCTTTGTATTTAAATATTCTTCGGTTCCACGTCCGGTTTTACCGAGTGCTCCGACACCGTGGGAATCATCAACAATACAAACAACACCTTCTTCGAACTTATCATCATATTTATCGCACAATTCTACGATCTTATCAAGCGGGGCATTATCACCGCGCATGCTGAAGATGCCGTCAGTAATTACCATGCAGCGTTTACCTTTTCCGACAGCTTCCTGCAATTGTGCTTCCAGGTCTTCCATATTATTGTGCTTCCAGATCAGCTTTGCTGCCGGGCGGGACAGCCGGATCGCCTGGATGATACAGTTATGATTCAGCGCGTCGCTGACCACCACTGTTTCCTTGGTCATTAATGGATATATCACACCCAGACTTGTCACATACGCAGAGCTGAATATCATACCTGCTTCTCTTCCGTGGAATTCTGCAAGTTTCTTTTCCAATTCGATATGTGGAGTATAGGTACCGCTGATAAAACGCACCGCACCGGGTCCAACACCATATTTTTCAGCAGCTTTTCCCTCAGCTTTTATTACCTCGGGATTAAGTGACATTCCAAGATAGGAATTTGAGTTCATCTTAATGAACTTTTTATCTCCAGCTCCTTTGATGCAAAAACGGGGACCGAACTTGCCTTCCGGTTTTATCACGTCGGTAATGACCATTTCGGCGCCTTTATCTCTGCCGGTTTCTCTTAACTCTTTCAACTCCTTTTCAAGCGCAGTTTTTAATCTGTTTACTGGCATTTATTCCTCCAGATATATTTTTTATATGCTTATTTTAATTTTTTCGAAAGTACGTCGAGCATGTCTTTTGTCATTGCTTCGAGGTCATATTCCGGATTCCAGCCCCATTCTTCACGGGCATCGGAATCGTCCATGGAATTTGGCCATGAATTTGCAATTGCCTGGCGAACAGGATCGACATCATAATTCAACACAAATTCGGGAATGATCTTCTTTATCGATGCTGCGATCTTTTCCGGGTCAAAGCTCATTGTCGTTACATTAAAGGCATTTCTGTGCTTCAGCTTTGCAGGATCGGCTTCCATGAGATCTATTGCGGCTTTTATCGCATCGGGCATATACATCATATCCAGGTATGTTCCTTTGCCCAGGTTGCATGTATATTTTTTATTTTTGATGGCTTCGTAATAAATCTCGACCGCATAATCTGTCGTGCCACCGCCAGGAAGCGTTTCGTTTGAGATGATACCGGGATATCGAACACCTCGCGTATCCACGCCGAATCGTTTGAAATAATAATCGCAGAGCAATTCTCCTGCAACTTTAGTGACGCCGTACATGGTGCTTGGTCTTTGAATCGTGTCCTGGGGTGTATTGTCGAGCGGTGTAGATTCCCCGAATGCGCCGATCGAGCTGGGGGTGAAAACAGCACAACCTTGTTCACGAGCTACTTCCAGTACATTGTACAGTCCGTTGATGTTCACGTTCCAGGCGATATTTGGTTTTTCCTCTGCAACCGCAGAGAGAATTGCAGCCAGGTGGTAAATCGTATCGAAGTTATACTTTTTCACCACACTATTTAATTGTTCGACATTTGTACAATCGACTGTTTCGCAAGGACCGGAATTTGTTAACTTTTCCCCCGGCTGGGTTCTGTGAACACCAGCAACTACATTATTATTACCATATCTTTTTCGTAATTCCATTATGAGCTCAGAACCAATTTGACCTACAGCTCCAGTGACAAGTATTTTCTGCATTTATTCCTCCGATTTCAATTTATTTTTTCTAAAACTACTACTGCAATTGCAGAGTCCTTCGTATGGGAAAGGGATAAGAAAATTCCGTTAATTCCGGCGTTTTCACAAATCTTCTTTGCAGTATCCCGTATTCGGATCTCCGGTTTACCAAGTTCGTTATTAATAACCTCAACATCCTTCCATTTCAAGCCGCCGCGCAAACCCGAACCAAGAGCTTTCAGGAATGCTTCTTTTGCAGCAAACCGGGCTGCAAAACATTGTGCCTGAATTGCAAGATTTTCGGCTCTAGTACAATAGGTTCTCTCTTTCTCAGTGTAAAGCATATCTATGAATTTTTCACCGTGAGAAACCAACTCTTTTTTTATTCGTTCAACCTCAACAAGGTCTGTACCAATTCCAACTATCATAGTTTACTCTTTTTTAACTGCCGGATTCTCTGTCAACATTAATTCTCTCTTTTTTAGTGCATTTAGCACAACCAGATATTCGCTCCAGGGAAGCTCATGCGTACCGTAGCACATTGTCGTTTCATGTGCCTTTCCACACGTGATGACCGTGTCTCCATCCTGTGCAGAAATTATCGCTTTTTCTATTGCTTCCTCTCTGTCCGGGACCATAAAAAAATCTATGCCTTCTTTTCTTCCTTCCTGCGCACAGCCCGTGGCTACCTCTTCTATGATTGCTTCCACAGATTCTGTGCGTGGATCTTCTGCAGTGATGTAGATCTTGTCAGCAAGTTTTCCTGCGATGATGCCCATTTCTTTTCTCTTCTGAATATCCCGAAGCCCGGCACTCCCAAATACAACATGAATCCGGTTCTTTGTAAATACGCGAACTGATCGGAGTGCTTGCTCAAGCGCATTTGCAGTATGTGCAAAATCAATTATCACATTAAAGTCCCCATGCGTGTGTGGAATGAATTCCATCCTGCCCTTTATGTGCCGTAATGAATCAATTGCTGAGATGATTTTATCTTTTGGAATGTTCTGCGAATATGCAACAGTGAGCGCTGCAAGGATATTATACACATTATATTCTCCCAGAAGATGGCTTGCAATTACAAATTCATCTATCGGTGTGTGGACATTGAATTTTAACTTGGTTTCATTGTGCAAAATTTCATCAGCCCAAAAATCTGCTTTATTACTCAGTCCAAAAGAAAAATGCTGATCGGCATCATATTTTTTAAATGTGCCGTACGACGGATCATCATAATTGAGCACACTTATTTTAGGAACGCTGTTCTTCTTGTATGATAAAGAAAGAAGCTCAAATAAATGAGCTTTTGCATGTATATATTCTTCCCTGGACTTATGAAAATCCAGATGCTCGGATGTTATATTTGTCAAAATAGCAATATCATATTCACATGCTTCCACTCTATACTGAGCAAGTCCGTGTGATGAAGTTTCTATCACGGCATATTCAGTTCCTGCAGCAACCATTTCTACCAGATATTTTTGTATTGAAAGTGCGTCGGGTGTCGTGGTATGAAATCCTGTTTGGAATACTCTATCTCCAATTATAGCATTTATCGAAGTGATCAATCCGGCTTTGTGTCCTGTTTCATTCAGGATATGATGAATGAGTGTCGAGGTGGTCGTTTTGCCATCAGTACCTGTCACGCCAATAATTTTCAGCTTTCTTGCGGGGAATCCGTAAAATGCTGCAGCGATGCGAGCTAATGCTTCTCTGGAATTTCTCGCTTTTATGAAGGGAATGTTTTTATCCTGTAGTTTGTGTGTCTCATCTTCAAAGAGGACTGCCGAAGCCCCTTTTTCGATAGCTTTATTTATATACTTATGCCCATCTGCATCAATTCCCTTTATCGCGACGAAGAGGTCACCCTTTTCGAGATTCCGTGTGTCAAAAGAGATGCCGGATATATCAATATCACGGGTGGGCTTGTTGCCGAGCTCAGTATAATCTTCCAGGTTTTCAAGAATTTTTTGTAGTATCATTATTCTTCCAGCGAATCGGATATTTTGCCTTTTTTGATAAGACTGCGCACCGAGACATAGGTTTTTATCCCGCTGTTCATGATTTTATACCAAAAGGGTTTGAACACATAGTCGTGCATGCCGATGAATTTCCTGAACTCACCACCAAATCCTTTTTTAAAACGATACACGCCATACAGCGGATGTCCTTCGCGGGGATGAGCCGGTACTCCCCAGAGATCATAAATTTTGTAACCCTGTTGCTTTGCCCATTGTATCACATGCCAGTGAAGTGCCTGGTTAGGCATGACGTTTCTATATTCATTCGACGAAGCTCCGTACATGTACCATATTTTTTGCCCGAACGCAAAGATATACACTCCTGCAACAGGAACGTTGTCATAATAGGCAAGGAATAAACGCACCATGCCCTTGTCTGCCATGAGTGTAATCACTTGCTTGTAATATTCAAAATTATGAATTATAAAGGTGTCGCGTTTTGCAGTAGTCTCATAAATGTTATAAAATTTCCTGGCGCCTTCCAGTGAAGTTTCCTCTTTTACTTCTACTCCCCTTTTCAGTGAAAGGCGAATATTGTACCGAGTTTTGGATTCACAGCCCGCGAGAATATCTTCAAGAGATTTGGTCAAATCAAGAAAGTATGTTGCTCGTGGCTGGATCTGTTTTTTTACAAAATCGAAATTATACTCATGCAAAATACTAAGTGATATTTCGTCATCTTCATCAATTTCAGGATCGATCTTCAGGACAATCGCGTTATGCTGTTTTGCAACTTCAGAAATTTTATTCACCAAAACAGAAAAATACTCACGTTTTGTAACATCAATGACGGGTCCGCGAGGTGCATAGAAAAGGCATTTGCCAATATGTGGGATTTTCCGCTTCTGAACGGAAATGCCACCGACGATACTGCCGTTCTCAATAACAGCAATTCTGATCGGCACCCATCCGGATATCCGCTTGAATTCACCCCATTCATAGGATTGAATGATCGGGCATGCGCTGGTCGATGCCACAAATTCATTCCATCTGGAAAATTCTTCTTCTGTGTGCAAAATTCTGCATTCGATATTTACATTCATAGTTACTCTTCGAACTTTTATGTTCAGATGTGACAATCTTTACATATCGAAGCTGTCAACTTTTTCCTGATTCGATCTATGTTAAGTAAAATTTGACACCCTGTGCTTAACTTTTATAAACCTCCCAATCACAATGAAAAGGAGTTCATTAATAATGAAAATCTTCCGATTAGTTCTGGCAGGTGTCATCTCGATCGTTCTGCTTTCCTGCGGCGGATTCCTTTTTGCACAGGATAACGAACAAGCAGAAGAGGAGATCGTGAAAGACCCGATAGTAAAAATGCACACGAATTATGGCGATATCACAATCAAGCTCTATAATGACACGCCGCAACATAGAGACAATTTTCTTAAATTGGTCGAGGAATGTTTCTATGATAGCACGCTTTTCCATAGAGTTATTGCCGGTTTTATGATACAGGCAGGTGATCCGGACTCAAAGGGTGCGATGCCCAACAAACAGCTTGGTGCGGGCGGTCCCGGATATACAGTACCTGCAGAATTCCGCAAAGACCTTATCCACAAAAAAGGTGCACTCGCTGCAGCACGCCAGGGAGACCGGGTTAACCCGCAGAAACGCTCCTCCGGCTCGCAGTTCTATATCGTTGTAGGACGCCCCTGGACTGAAGATGAAATGACTATGGTCGAGGAAAGAAAGGGATTCAAATACACTGACGAACAAAAAGAAATTTATAAGACTCTCGGTGGCTACCCCTTCCTTGATAGAGAATATACCGTTTTTGGAGAAGTTATCGAGGGGCTGGATGTTGTGGACGCCATCTCTGTTGTGGATACAAACCCGGCAGACAGACCGCTCAAGGATGTCGTTATTGAGAGTATTGAAATTATGGAATAGAATCTCGGTTTTTCCTAAGGAAAACTTTGACCTATATGTTTTTATAATAAATATCACTGCAAAGATTGACATAGAAAATCACGGCTTTGTTTTTTATATATAAATTTACCGGAGGTGATATCTAGTGACCAGAGTTGTAGTTGGTAAAGACGAGAGCTTTGAAGGTGCTTTTCGCCGCTTCAACCGGAAGGTGCAGCGCTCGGGCGTTCTTTCTGATATCAAGAAGAACCGTTATTACGAAAAGCCCAGCGATAAAAAGCGCAGAGAGCTCAAGGCAACTTTACGTAAACTTAAACGTAATAGTTTCAGATATCGTTCACGCTAATGTGTTTCGATAATTTTACGTAAACCTCAATGGATATTATTAATATCATTACCCTCGGAATCATTTTTGTTTTCGGGGGTTTTGGTTTTATATCAGGATTCATCAAAGGAAGCGCCCGTCTCATCGGATGGATCGTTGCACTCATCCTTGCAATAAAATTGGGTCCAGCATCCTCTGTTTTTTTTCAGAACACCTTCCATTTTTCGGTAAAAACCTCGCACATACTTGGCGGGGTTGTGATTTTTCTGATCGTGATGGTTATCATTGCCATCATTGTAAAAATCCTAAAGAGGGTGGCTAAAGCGCTCCATCTAAGCTTGCTGGACAAGCTGCTTGGATTTATTCTTGGCTGCTTCCAAGCAATGATCGTGATCTTTCTGCTCTCGCTCTTCATACAAATACTCCCTCTTCAGGAAAAAACCCAGACAACCATTACAAACGCACCTTTTGTGGAATGGAGCAATGAGAAAATCGCTCGAATTCTTGAAGCGACCAAGCTTGACTCCCAAATCCGCAACAACTCCTATTATAAGGAACTTTTAAATCTACAATATAAACTCCAGAAGGACGTAACAGACGCCGTTTCGCCACTTTCATGAAAAACGCTTTTGACGAACTGGAATTCAATAAAGTAAAAGCGTTGATTTCCTCATATTGTGTGTCTCCCCTGGGAGAACGGTTTGTGGAAGATCTCGCTCCGCTTAGAAAAAAATCACTCGTAGAAAAGAAACTTTCCGAACTGCAAGACGTCTTCAATTACCTCGAACAAAGCCATCATTTTGCACTTTCCGGGCTTGAAGATACAGAATATCTGTTTGAATATTTTGGCAGATACGAGCAGTTCAATATCGACGAATTTCTTATGTTTGGAAGCAATATTCGAATCGCTAATACACTTAAGAAAGATAAAGATATCGTTCCCGAAAATTTTCCCGAGCTGCATTCGCTTATTGCCGGGCTCATCGAAATGGGGGAACTGGAAAAACGGTTTGATAAGATATTCGACGCCGGTGGGGAAATCAAAGATACGGCAAGCCCGATTTTATCTTCCTTGCGAAGGAATAAACAGAATACCAGAAAGAGAATTTATTCCGAACTGGAGAGCATTCTCGATAAAAAAGATTACGAAAATGTTATTCAGGATAAGGTTGTTACCTTTCGGGATGAGCGTTATGTGATCCCGGTTCGCGAGGGTGGTGTCACTCAAATGAAAGGCATTGTGCACGGACGCTCAAAAACGGGCGCATCATTCTACGTGGAGCCCCTCTCGGTAATGGAACTCAACAATTCTCTAAATACGCTTTCCGAAGAAGAGAAACAGGAAATCCATAGAATTCTCACAGAACTCTACAATGAGCTAAAAAATCAAAAAGAAGGGTTGTGGCAAAATCTTAATTCTCTCCAGAAGGTCGATTTCCTGAATGCCTGCGCACTTTATTGCGTAAGTATTCATGCCCATATGCCACAAATTATAGACGATTCTCGTTTGAGTTTGAAAAATGCACGACACCCGCTCCTTTTTAGTAGTATAAAAAATCCTAATAATATTATTCCATTCACTCTGCATATTGGAGATGAATTCCGTGGAATTGTTATTTCCGGAGTGAATACAGGAGGTAAAACCGTTACGTTGAAAGCAACCGGACTTCTTACAATGATGGCTCTTTCGGGTTTGATGATCCCTGTCGAGGAATCTCAGGTCGGGATATTTAATTCGTTTTTCACGGACATCAACGACGAACAATCCATCGAGGATTCGATCAGCACTTTTTCCTCTCATATAAAGAAGCTGAATATAATTTTTGATGCCGCGGATGAGTCTTCGCTTGTGCTCATCGATGAGCTTGGAACCGGCACTGATCCCGAAGAGGGCGCTGCTTTTGCACAATCCGTCATGGAAGCACTCATCGCCAAGAAATCAAAGGTGATCATTACTACCCATTTAAATAAACTCAAGATTTTTGCTTCGGAGCATCCCCTTTGTGAAAACGCCTCAATGCGGTTTGATCAGGAAAAACTACAACCAACCTATCAGCTCGATCTCGGATTTCCGGGGAACAGCTATGCGTTGGATATTGCAAAAGAATACCATTCCCCTGAAAACATTGTAGCTCGAGCCCGGGAACTTATTGACCAGAAAAGTCTGCAATTGAGCGAGCTTCTTAAAAAAACTGAGCAGCAGAGAATCCACCTTTCGCAAAAGTTATACGAATTCAATCTTAAGAACAAACTTATTGAACAGCAATTGGAATCCTTGAACAAAAAAGAGCAAAACTGGAAGGAAATTGAAAAAGAACGAAAGCAGAAAGCACTCAGGGATTCTGAGGAATATCTCTCACAATTACAGCGGGAGTTCGATCAAGAAATTGACAAGTTGAAAAAACAGTTTCGGGCTGAAAAAAATATAAATCACGATAAAGTGCATGACGTCAAGAATAGAATCTCAAAAGAAAAAACTGCAATTGAAAAAAAGCAGGATGAGCTCTCTGATGTCGAGTTCGTTCCGATAAAAGAAATCAGTGTAGGTAAAGAGGTTTACATCAAACCGCTTAAGCTGGTTGGGAAAGTGCATTCTATTGAGAAAAATACCACTCGCGTTCTTGCTGAAGGTCTGAACTACAGCGTGAAAAAAACGGACATCTATGAGATTCCGAAAGGCAAAGAACACATTGAACATAAAGAAGATACGGAAATTTCCATTCATGCTGATATCGACCACGATTTTGCTTTTGAACTCAATCTTATGGGCTTAACTTTTGATGAAGCCCGTTTTGAATTAGATAAGTATCTTGACAAAGCTATACTGCTGAATTATCTAAAAGTAAGGATCTTGCACGGAAAGGGCACCGGTCAACTCAGACGGAAGATACGTGAGCATTTAAAAAATGACCGGCGCATCAAAGAGTTTGCCTCTGCCCCGCTCCAGGAAGGCGGAGATGGCGTGACGGTGGTGTTTTTGGCGTAAGAAATACAACGATATTGAATTATCTGTTAATTGGAATTCTGAAGATTCGCTTTATAAAACTTTAACGAATATATAATGTTAAAAATAAATTTGACAAAATCCCTCCAAGATTTTCTCATTGGCATTAGGAGAAAATATGAATAAAATAATACAAAAATTTCACCTTTCTACCAAAGGTCTTTGTGGCCATTAATAACTTTTAAAATGTTTTATAAAGGATAAACAAGAATTACCTGAAAGGAGATAAAAGGAAATGATAAAAACTTACAATTACTAAGAAATACTCAACCTAAGAAAGATCAACCCAAAGAAAAAAGGAGAAAAAATGTTAAAAACAATTCCACGTATTTGGCTTTACTTTTCAATTTTTTGTGTCGTGATACAATTTGCTATATGCAGTAACAATTTCTTGATGGCACAGGAAAGAGAATATGAAGACGATGAGACGATAAAAAAAGAAGCACAGGAACAGTTGGCGGCTATGCTGCAATGGTCAGTAAAATATCGCTTTGGAAAGGACCTAAAAGTAGGAGACAGAGTTGAGTACAAGCTTATTGGAGATGATAATAATAATATAGAAGTTGAGCTGGAAGTGACAAAGGAAGAAAGAGGTGGTGTATGGATTGTAGAAAAATTTGATGAAAATGAAGTGCACATGCTTGTTGATTTACAAACCATGACTTTGCTGTATCTATTTGGTTATGATGGGGAAGGGAAAAGGCAAGAACCCCCACTATTAAATGAAAAAAAAGTATCTGAAAAAATTCAGGAAGTGACAAATATTGCAAAAGCAAGTGGAGCAGCAATTGGATGGGACCAAGTAAAGAGACAAGAAACAATAAAAGCTCCGGTTGGGTCTTTGCAATGTACTTATTTAGAACCAGATTTTAGCGAAGATATAAGTAAAAATATTACATCCGAACAAATGGCAGAACTTAAAAAAGAAATGAGATTTTACTTTAGTGAAGATGTACCAAAACTATTACCTTTTCTAAATGTTGCTGTTCCTGCAATTGTCTCATCTGATGCATACAGAGATATGGATAAAGGATTTGTTAAAAATATGGATATCGAGCTTATTGATTATAGTAAAAAATAATAATTAATACTTATATAAAATGAATTAATAGAGGTATTATTATGAAAATAATTCAAGTAATTATTATACTCCTTACAACCTTATATTTATTTTCTTGTACAAATCCATACGAAGGTGAAGGAGGATGGCAAGAAGATTGGATTGCTACTATAAATTCTACCGGTGATAGTTTAAATTATATAACAAAGGATTATTTAGGAGGTGTTCAGTTTATACCTGATACAACAACGATACTTATAAACCGTGGATATGCAGGAATTTGGACTATGAATATTGACGGGACAGATATAAAATGTATAAATGACTCGGCAAATACTGGTTATGAAATACCTTGTATCTCTTCTGATGGCACAAAAATAGTATTTAGTGATGGTGATGTTTATACTATGAATATTGATGGTACAAACTTACAATGTCTTACATATACACCTGATGTGATAGATAGATATCCTCATTTTTCTCCAGATGGAAGTCAAATTGTATATACAACAATATTAGATACATTTTATTCGATTTATGTTATTGAGGAAAACGGAAGTAATAAAAGAAAAATTATAAGCAACATAAATGTTGGACGTTATACCTATCCAATATTTTCTTCCAACGGTGAAAAAATTTATTATCACCTATCTGGGGGACAAGAAAGAGGATTATATTTATTTAATCTTGTTGATTCTACTAATACAATACTTTTTAATGGAAACACTCTTTTTAACCCTATTTCTACATCAGAGGATGGAAGCAAAGTTGTATTTTCAACTAGTTATATTGTTTATATAATAAATACTGATGATATGTTAATAAATGAACTATTTAATGAAAGTGATAATGCAAGGATTTCAAATGATGCTAACAAAGTAGTATTTGATGGTATTGGAATAATAAATAGTGACGGAACAGAACAAAAATGGCTTGCTAAAGGGAGAAATCCTGTTTTTTCTTCTGATGGTGAAAAAATTGTTTTTATTGCAGAAAGAGAATTTCCAGAGAATAAAAGTATTGTATCACCATGAGTTTATTTATTAAGAGGTTTAATAATTAACAAAAAAAAATATAATCATGATAAAAAATTCAAAAGGAGTAAAAATGAAAAAAATTTTGTTTTATAGTATCTTTATGGGTATATTATTACTAATCTCAAATTTGTATGGTCAGGAATTGTTTGATACGGAGTACACCAATATTGATTCACTTTCTTATGAATGGCAAGTTGCAGGTTATCCTGAAGGTACAGTGGCAATGCCAGATTTAGAAGAAGAGATTGAACAGCCCATTAATTTATTGATATAAAAATATAAAGAGGTATTATTATGAAAATAATTCAAATAATTATTATACTCCTTACAATTGTTTATTTATTTTCTTGTACAAATCCATACGAAGGTGAAGGAGGATGGCAAGAAGACTGGATTGCTACTATAAATTCTACCGGAGATAGTTTGAATTATATTATAAAGGAGAGAGCAGAGAATGTTCAATTTACTCCTGATGATACGAAAATAATTGTGAATCGTGAAGAAAAAGGAATTTGGTCTATGAATTTGGATGGAACAGATTATAAAAATTTAACGGATTCGTTATTGGTTCATTCTGCATTACCTTCAATTTGCACAGATTCTTTAGGTTTTATAAAAATTACCTTTGCAGCTTATTCAATAGAAGAAAGTACAAGTGATATTTATATTATGAACATTGATGGAAACAATCTAATCAATATTACAAATACACCTGATGTGAGAGATGGATATCCTCATTTTTCTCCAGATAGTGATTCTATTGTTTATGCAACATATTCAGATAGCTTAATTACAATTTCTATAATTGATAAAGATGGTGAGAATTCCAGAATAATTATAAGTAATACACCCTCAACTAAACTATATCAGCGTTATTATTACCCACGGTTTAATATAAGCGGAGATAAGATTTATTATAAATTTCTTGGAGAGAAAAGAGGATTATACTCTGTTAACATTGATGATAGTACTACTAACACCCTTCTCTTTGCAGGTTCTTTGGAAACATATTTTCTTTCTATGCCATATGATGGAAGTAAAATTGTTTTTTCTTGTAATTCTCACATTTATATAATGAACAATAATGGATCTGGGATAATGGATTTAGGATATGGTAGAAGTGCTATGATCTCGAGTAATGGTTTAAAAATAGTATTTAATGGTATTGGAATAATGAATATTGATGGTTCAAATATAATTGAGCCCGAAAAAGGTAGTAATCCTGTTTTTTCTTCTAACGGGGATAAAATAGTTTTTAACGCTGTAAGAACATTCCCCGAGGATTAATAATAAGTTTATGAGTAAAAGCGAAAATTTGTAAAAATCAAAAAATAAAAGGAGCAAAAAAATGAAAAAGAATTTATTTTATAGTATGTTTATTTTTATAGGTGTATTATTATTAATTTCTAATTTGTATAGTCAGGACTTGTTTGATACACAATATACAAATATTGATTCACTTTCTTATGAATGGCAGGTTGCAGGTTATGATGGAGGTACGGGAAATATTCCTGAAGCTCAAGAAATTTTTAATGTGACTGACTATGGTGCTTTACCGGATGACGGTGAAGATGATAGTAATGATATTCAAGATGCCATTGATGATGCTGCTGCCACAGGTGTTATTACACAGGTATATTTTCCAGAAGGTATTTATGATATTTATAACACTTTAGAATTAGAATCTAATGTAATATTACAAGGTAATTATCAATTCAAAAAAGACAAATCAGAGTATCGTTCTATTCTTAAATTTGATATTGGAGATAATACAGAAAATTGTATTAAAGTATCAGGAAAAACCAATGCAGGCATAGAAGACTTATGGATAAAGAGAATAGACATCGGTTCTTTACCAAGTGGTCAACAGGGTCATAATATTCTTTTTGAAAATGCAACCAATTGCTGGGTAATCGGTGTTGAAAGCTATAAACCTGTAAAGCATCATATAGATATCAGCGAAAGTAATAATATTGAAGTAAGAGGATGTTTCTTTAATGATGCCCAACATCATGGCGATGGTGGTGCAGGATATGGAGTTTGTATTGAAGAGGATAGTCATCATTGTCTTGTAGAAAACAATATCTTTCGAAAATGCAGACATGCAATGTTGGTACAGGATCATGCTCATTATAATGTTTTTGGTTATAATTATGCACGGGAAGCAAGGCAAACTAGCCAAACGGCAGTATTACGGCATGAACATACTGCAGATTTAGTATGTCATGGAGAACCAAGTTTGCAAAGTGGCGGTAATTATCGTGGTCCTTATAGTAATTTGTTTGAAGGCAATATTTGCAGTTGGATGTGGGTAGATTCATGGCACCTATATAATAAAAAATATAATACTTTTTTTAGAAACAAATCTTCTAAATATGGATTGAATATTTATGGGAAATTACCAATACTTTTACAATTTTTAGTAGATTTATTTGGTTATAATGAAGAATATACTTTTTATGACCAACCAAAACAAAATATTGTGAATAACTATTTGAAAAATAGCCAGTACTACTGGGAGCCTTTTCTAGTTTTGATTCCCACTCTCATACCTTTACCAGGGGCTACTGTTGCCCAAAAACTTTCAGCACTAATGTATGCATATATTATGTATAAGATCAAAAACCCAAGAGTATTAGATGGTGATACACCTTTTGAAAAGAACAGCATAGTAAAAAGATTAAACTTTTGGGGGCAATTTTATACAAGAACCTATTCTGATGGCAAAAAAAGGAAATGTCCTGAAGCATGGGCAGACAGCTCTTATTATCATGCAACAAGGCCTGTATTTATGCTTACAGAAGAATATTTCCATTGGCCATTTAATCCCCGATATCATAATAACATTCCATCTAAAATGCGATGGTATGAGGGAAATAAGAAAACCATCTCCAGGCACGATGATCCCATTTATTGGGAAACTACTTATTGGACAATTGGTGGCAGTCCCTATATAATCGAGGGTGAGGATTTTGTTGTAGCTAAAGGAGCATGTTTAAAAATTGAACCTGGTGTTAAAGTAAAATTTGGTCCAGAAAGAAGCTTGATCATTAGAGGAACATTAATTGCTGAGGGTAATGAAGATGAACCTATTGAATTTAAAAATAATACTGTGTATTATTGGGGAAACATTTCATTTATTGGAGAAGGAACTGAATATTCTGAATCTTCCATATTGAAGCATTGTAGTATAATTGGTGGTTTTGGAAGGCCTGTTAGTAATTACATAGGTAATTGTGGTGGCGGAATTACTGCTGTAAATTATGATGATATTATAATTGAAAATTGTTATTTCGCACATAGTTTTTCTAATTATGGTGGGGCAATTTTTCTTTTAAACTCAGATATTAAGATTGAGAATTCATTTTTTCGTTATAATAAAGGGTGCATACAGGGTGCAGCAATAAGCACACATGATTCCAGTCCTTTAATTAGAAATAATATGTTTCTTTATAATAATACTAGTTCTCTAGATGTGGGTGGTGTAATTTATATAGCTGGTTATAATTCTAATTCAGAAAATGTAAAAATAATTAACAATGCTATATTTTCATGTGACTCATACAATGATGGTTGTGCTATAAGAGCTAATGTTAATGAGAATGATACATTATTTTTCATAAATAATTCCTTTATTGGATATTCAGAAGATTATGGTGGCGTTGATATAGAATGGTCAAATGGTATCTTCATTAACAATATATTTTGGAGCTATGGTGGTGATAGTTATCAAATTAATATTACTAATGGTTCAGGTTCTTTCTACAATTGTATTATTCAAGGCGGATTTTCTTCAATAAATGGAGAAGTTATAGATACCTTAAATATTATAAATCAAGATCCTAATTTATCGAATTATTTCTATATATCTAACGATTCCCCTTGCTTCAATGCCGGGGCATGTGATTATGATTTCTTTAGTATTCCATATAAATCCACTCTATCATATCTTCCAGAAAAAGATTATTGGGGAAATCCAAGAATAGTACCATCTGACTCAATAGATATTGGTGCTTGTGAAGCATACGAAGAAGGAATTTATGTAGAAATAAGAGAATTGCCTTTGGGAGATATTACTCCCGGAGAAACACAACAGGATACGATAGTAGTTAAGAACATAGGAACAAATGGCTTAACATTATATCCTGATTCCTTTATTATACCTGAAGGATTTGAAGTATTATGTGAATCAACAGTGATATCTCACAATGATTCTACTTATATTTTTGTTAATTTCATCCCTGAACAAATGTTTGTAGATTATAGTGATACACTTGTTATTTATAGTTCTGACTTTTACTTTCATAAAGTTCCTGTTTTCCTTAATGGACGAGGAATGCCTACAGAACATCAGCAAGTTTTCGGTGAAATCAATAATGATGAAACATGGGAAGGATATATTCTCCTAACAGGTGATGTAACTATCACCAACGGAGCAACACTTACTATATCCGACAATTCAGAAGTATATAGTGTTGATGGGTATAAATTATCATTAGAAAGTGGTAGTATTATTATGAATGGAGCAGAATTGTATTTAAGGAATGGTTCCGAAATCGACATAAATGGTACTATTACTTTATCAGGAGGTAGTCTAATAGAAGTTGCTTCTTGTTCTGAATTCAGATTAGAACCTGGCTCCATTTTATATGGCACAGATCATACAATCTGGGAAGACACTGATACAGGAAAGGGATATGATACATGGGTAGAAATGCACGAAGATGTTCCAAACCATAATGGGAATATAGTAATGATTCCTGGTGATAGGATTGTAGCGAATAGCGATGGAAGGTTTATTGCTTGTTCTGGATATGGTGATGACAGGATAACAATTACTTCTGTAGGAAATGATTATTACTGGGATGGAATAGAAATAAATGATGGATGGAGTAAAAGTTATCTTCATAAATGTGATATATCAAAAATAAGTTATATAAAATTAAATAACTCTGAGTTTGAACTTGTAAATTCAACATTTTCAAATTGCAATCAAATTATTGCCAGTAATGAATCGAAAATAGCTTTATGGTGTAATACTTTTGAAAATAATAGAGCATGTCCTATTGTTTTATATGAATCAGATGGACATATATTCGATAATAATATAATAAATAATGAAGGTAATGGAATCTCAATATATTATCTACCATTATATGGATCAGTTTCTGTCACTCGTGATACTATTCAGCATAATAATGGTAGAGGTGTAGATTTATACAATGTGCCTGTTATGTTTACAAATAACGAAATAAGATACAATGGTAATCCTGATAATCCTAACTCTGCCAGTTCTATTGGGTTTTTTGCTTCTGGGAATAGTGGTGGAGCAAATATGGGAGGCAATACAATTGAAAATAATTATGGCATAGAACTACTTGCTACTCGTGATGCTTTTCCCAATCTAACGTTTGAATTAAATTATCATGGCCCAAACATAATATATGATGAATATGATCCTGATGGATATATTTATCTTGATCAATTCCTTCTGGCGTATGGTGGATATGACGGTAATCCAATCGATGTCCGTGGTAATGATTTCCCAAATATGAATGACGATGACTTTGAAGATAGATTCTTACCATTCTATGATGCTTATATCTTTGATGGTGAAAAACCACCTGAAAAAATTCTATATGAAGAAGGAATAGCAGAAATAGCTGATTCGCTCTATGAATCGGCAAAACTTAAAATGAAAGAAATTGTGGATATTTATCCTGAGACAGAAACAGCTAAAAATGCTTTGCAATGGCTTATGTACCTAGAAAAGTTCAGTGGACAGGATTATGTGAGTTTGCGAGCTTATATTGAAAACATCGATGAAATTTCCTATCCTCATCTTGAAAAAACAAAATACAATACTACAACTTCTACTTACATGGCAGAAAAGGATTATGAAGCTGTAATTACAAGATTGGAATCTATTCTTGCCAACCCACCATCTGTTTCAGATTCTATCTTTGCGTATATAGACGAGGGCTATTGCTATCTCAAGCTTGACGAACAAGGAAGTAAATCTTTACCTACAGAGTGTTGTTTTAAACCGAGATGTTTTGAGGAGTTTTCTTATGTTTCTCAAAATCTATTAGATAAAGCGATCCCTACTTCCAAACCTCCTACAACAGACCCGCAAACAATCGAATTTGCCTTAAATCAAAATTTTCCAAATCCTGCATTCCAGACTACAACATTCTCTTTCTCACTTCCCGCAAATACCAAAAACGCTGAACTAAAAATTTACAATATAAAGGGACAATTAGTAAAATCTTTCAATCTGGAAAGCAGTAATAAAGGAGTAATCGAAAACACTACGTGGGACTGTAAAGACGACAATGGAAAAACATTATGTAACGGCATCTACTTCTACAAACTCACTGCAGATAAGAAAGACACTACCAAAAAAATGGTAATTATAAGATAGGCTATATCTTTTCCAATTTACAGGAGAGATGTACAAAAGTGCATCTCTCTTTTTATCTATGCGAAATTGATTCTCCAAACTTAAGGCCTATTCTTACACTCCTTCATCACACAAAATTAATGTCTTATAAAAGCCAATCTCATGAAACTTGCATAAAAATTATCCTTCATTAAATAAAAGTCATGCGATACGACCAGACACTTCTCGAAGATATACGCTCTGCAAACAGTATTGTAGATGTGATCGGGGAATATGTGCCCCTGAAAAGGAGTGGTGCAGATTACAAAGCTCCATGCCCCTTCCATAATGAAACAAAGCCCTCATTCACTGTTTCTCCACGCCTGCAAATATTCAAATGCTTCGGGTGTGGAAAAGGTGGAAATGTCTTTACCTTTCTTATGGAATATGAAAAGATCACCTTTAACGAAGCGGTAAAAAAACTTGCAGATAGAGTCGGAATAAAACTCCCGGTCTATCGGGAACAATCCAAAGAAGAAAAGAGTTTATATAACTCTCTCTATGGAATTTATGAATCTGCGCTGCGTTACTATTATAATAATTTGACCACCAAAGAAAATGAAGGGCTTGCCTATCTGCAATCACGAAATGTTTCCGATGAAGACATTAAGACCTTTCAGGTTGGACTGGCGCTGAAAACCCATTCCGGGCTTTATAATCACCTGAACAAAAAGGGGTTTTCAGAGAGAGCTCTCAATAAGAGCGGCTTGTTCACGGGCACAAATGGTGAACCCCGAGATAAATTCTTTGAAAGGATCATGTTCCCGGTGTATAGTTCAGACGGCAAGGTGATCGCCTTTGGAAGCAGAATTTATAAAGAAGGGGACGACCGTGGTGCCAAATATCTGAACTCGCCGGAAACCCCGATCTTTCAAAAAAGGCAACATCTTTATGGATTGTATCAGGCGAAGAATTCGATAATTAAAAAGGATTCCGTTTTCTTAGTAGAAGGCAATATCGACCTGATCAAGCTCTGGCATTATGGATTTACAAACGTGGTGGCAAGTCTGGGAACTGCGCTTACCGAAGAACAGGTTAAGCTTCTTTCCCGATATACAAAAAATATTTACATCCTTTATGATAGCGACAGCGCAGGTAAAGAAGCCGCTGCACGCGCTATTAATATATTTATCACTCGGTCTGTTTTCCCAAAATTTATCATCCTTCCACCCAACACCGATCCGGATGACTTCCTCGAAGAAAACGGCGCTGGTGCGCTTCGTGATTATATCGATGATGCAAAAACATTCTACAATTTCATCTTTGAAATAAGGCATGCTGAAAAAAATCTCGATAACAAGAGAAAAGCCCTTAATGATGTTATCACATTCCTTGGTGTGATCGAAAATCCTGTGCAAAAAGAGCTTTATGTGCAGGAATGTGCAAACCTTTTCGGGGTGAGCGAAACGAACATCTTCAGGTCATTACAGGCGCTCAAGAAAAAATCATGGAAGCCAAAAAACCCGCTTAACCTGCACGTTGATCCTTATCATGAAGAAAAAGATATCATAAAACTAATTCTTTCTTATCCAGAGCGGTGCGCGGATTATTTCGATGATATTGAGGTTGACTATTTTACTCATCCTCTTATCAGGAAGCTGTTTAAACTTTTCAAAACCAAAGAAAATTCCGATATTCTTGCTGAAAAGGGAGCCCATCTCCTGGATTATTTTGATCCAGAAGATGCTGATTTCATTTCTGACCTTCTTTTCACCGAGCTGCCATTTTCCAGAAATAATTTTGAAAAAATGCTGACCGGCTTGCAAATCAGAAAGTTAAATGTTGACTTAGTGGCGCTTAATGAATATATTATTAAACATCCAGATAATGAAGAAAAGATTCTAGAGAAGAAAGCTATTATGCATAAAATAAATCAATTAAAGAAGGACTTTAAAGGCGGTACTGTAAAGAAACTTTTAAGCTAAGTTTTTGTTTGGGTGCCCGGAGACTTTATGAAGACAATAAGTGAATTTATTGAAGAATTAAAACAACGCGGGAACGAGAGAGGTTTTATCACCTATGATGAAATAAATCAGTTGCTTCCGGAGAATCCGATTTTTTTAGATAAAATTGATGATATTTTTAATGACCTGAAGGATGCCGGACTCGAGATTCTCGATCAAACCATGAAGGGCGGTATCCGCAAAAGAAAGCGTGCTCCGAAACCAAAAAAAGCATCAGTTAAAATAAGTTTTTACGACGATCCTGTCCGAATGTACCTGAAGGATATGGGAAAAGTTCCATTGCTCTCGCCTGAGGATGAAGCCCACATTTCAAAAAGGATCGAGGACGCACAGACTACCATCAACAAGATGACCCTTAATTGCGGAAGCAGTCTCCGTGAATTTCAAAATGTGATCAAACGCTACCGTGAAAGCAAGATCAAAATAGACCAGATATTGAAGATAGAATTCGGTAGTTGGTTTGATAAAGAAAATAACGAACGTCTTATATGCCTGCTTGATGAACAAACAAAAAAAGCCCTTGATCGCTCTGATGAGATCGAGAAGATCATCAACAAAAAACCATCTAAACGATTCAGTAAAACTCAGTCTGTCGGTGAGAAGATCAAAGAGAACCGCGATTATATAATGTCACTTTTTGAAGAATTGTGCTTCACAGACATGATGATCCGGCGACTTATTTACAGGATCAACAGCTTGCTTGGTCGCATCAACGTCAGCCTCAAACGCATAGGCGCTGTTAGCAACATAAGGGGCTATAGCACCGCAAAGATATGTACTCTGGGCAGAAAAGCAGAAAAAGGAAAAAAAGATTTTAATGAAGTTGCTGAATTTACCGGGCTCGATCCACACATTTTTATGGACGCTCTTCGAAAAATCAAAAACAACCGGAGAAAGATCCGCAGGGTAGAGCTCGAAACCCGCATGACCGCAGAAGAACTCAAGCGTCTTATGGAGAACATTCGCAAAGCTCAGGGTGAAAAAGAGCAGGCAAAAAATGATATCATAAAAGCAAATGTTCGTCTTGTAATCAGCATTGCAAAAAAATATAACAATCGTGGGCTCAGCTTCCTTGATCTTATTCAGGAAGGAAATATCGGTCTCATTCGTGCCGTAGAAAAATACGATTATCACAAGGGATATAAATTCTCAACTTATGCCACCTGGTGGATTCGCCAAACCATCACAAAGGGAATCGCAGACCAGTCTCGAACTATACGTGTGCCTGTCCATATGGCAGAGGCGATCAACAAGGTGAACCGTGCTCACAACAAGTTGGTGCAGGCGCTCGGGCGCGAGCCCTATCCCGAAGAAATCGCACAAGAACTGGACCTCCCTGTGGAAAAAGTAAAAAGCATTATGACTGTCGCAAAGCGCCCTGTCTCGCTTGACAAACCAGTTGGTGATGAGGATGGAGATACCACCCTCAGCGATTTTATCGAAGATGACAATATGATCTCCCCCGAGAAGATTGCCGAGAGAACGTTGCTCAGAAAGCAGGTCGAGGCAGTGCTTTCCACACTCACCAAGCGGGAACGCCGCGTTATCAAACTGCGCTTCGGCATTGGCGACCAAACTCCTCGTACCCTCGAAGAAGTGGGTCATATTTTCGATATTACGCGTGAACGTGTGCGACAGATCGAAGAAAAGGCAAAAGAAAAACTTCGCCATCACAGCAGGTCAAACATTCTTAAAAAGTATATGGATACTTTCGAGGAATTCAACAGATAATATCTTAATACACCGAAAATAAACCGCCTCGTCCGTCCTTGTGGCGGATTTTTGCCATTGTAAAACCCAAAATAAGACCAAAGCTTCCACGAATTAACTATAAAACCTGTTTTTTTTGACCTTCTGTGTCCATATGTATACTTGCTAAAAAATACAAGAGGTCTTTTTTATTATGTCAGAAAATTTTGATTTCGAAACCGACTGGCTAAACAAATTCCATAAAAACATTACTCGGTTCTCCAATGAGGAAACAGCCCAAAAAGTAACGGAAGGGGCTGAGGGTCTTAATTCAAAATCAAACCCGGAAGATATCATATCCTGGACGCAACACGCGCTGGATAGGCTTGAAAGATTTGTGGACGACAGTGAAGTCCGAAAAATCCTGCTTGAGAGTGCGTGCCATTACCCTCAATCAGAGCTCGAAGAATTTAAGCAGCTCTACGCAGAAACAAGGGATGTCGATCTCGTTCATAGAAAATTGCAGGAGAAATTCGAGAGGTTTCTTCGCAATGTGTTGAAATTAGACAAGAAAATGATCGTGGAGGTGAAGCGCCGTGGTTGGGGTGTTGCAGGATTCAAAAAAGGAAATACAATCATTGTTGCAAAAATTCCAAAAAGTGGTTACCTTAAACAATACCTGGATGAAAAAGACCCTGAAAAACGTAGAGAGATTTACTGCCACTGTCCAAGAATTCGGGATGCAGTAAAGTTAGGTAAAAGCATACCTTCAAACTACTGCTATTGTAGTGCTGGATTTTATAAAAATATCTGGGAAACAATCCTGCAAAAACCGGTTGAGATCGAGGTGCTAAAAAGCATTTTTCTTGGCGATGACGAATGCCAGTTTAAAATTACTCTCCCTGTTGATGCGTGATATGGTCAGTCGTAGAATTTTACTGAGACTTCATCTATGCCTTCACCACCCTTGAGAACCTTTTCTTGGAATTCAATAGTGGTAAGAAAGCCCCTTGTTCTTTCTGTCTCGAAAACCACGTAAATCATCTTTGAGCCAAGCTCCAGATTTCTGTGAAACACCCGTACGATCACGCGTCTTTTAATCTGAAAACTCGCTTTGTTCTCAATCTCAAAATAAACTTGGCAATAGGTGGGAGCTTCTGTCTCTATCTTGATCTCCTTCACTTCCAGATATTTATCAAGCTGCTTGTGACAATATTTTGTTTGAAGTAAACCGAATATTGCTGCCGCGAGAAGGAGCCCCCAGATGAACATCGGGACTCTCTGTTTTCTTACTATTACGGATTGAGGTCTTCGCACTCTGAACATAGTAATAGAGAAATTTGGTGTGATATTTCCGGCAAGTTTTTCGAATAAAAAAGCGGCAAATGAAATCACCTGTCGCCTAAATCCAAAGAAATATTTTATTTATCTGCCAGTATCAAAAAATACTGCTACACCACCGCCAATGACAAGTTCTGCTTCTTTATTATCATAGTCAGACATGTCTCCACCATATTTTCCCATACCCATCTGATACATTCCAGCAATATCAAAGTACACATTTTCTACGATAGGAAGAAGATAACCTGCAATGATCCTTAGATAGGTTCCACTAAAATCGTCTGACGCGTCTTTATAGCTTGTAAAGAGAACGCCAGCTCCTCCATAAAGATTGCCAAAGAAAATACGACCGCCAACACCGATTTTCATCTCGGTCTCAGGATCTTCCCATGAATCATTGTTGGCATTTACATATTCAAACAACCCGTCGACTGCGATATTGTCCATGAGAAAATAACTAAGGGCTGGATTAATAATAATAACGTTGGTTGGATCTGCATCCTTGTCATATTTGTAGCTTACATACGCAACCGTTCCGTCAATGGATGAAGTCCCTGCTTTAAAAGCATACAAGCTGCTCACGAAAAGCAGACAAACAATAAGTAAAAGCACTTTTTTCATGTGTGCCTCCTATATAGTATTATAAGTAGAGGAGGTTTCTTAATGAAAAATTGTCAATTTTTTTATTGCTTGCCCATTCATTAAGAAGGGTGGCTGTATCAGAAACTCGTCTCTACCTGGAATTTTATCTGTCTTGATCTTTTAATCTGTTTCTCTTTCCAGATCTTCTCGGCATATTTTGCCTGTAATGACAGGTGTGGCCCAATATCATATTTTAAAAGTATATATCCGAAAACACCATCCCCCTTGAACTGAGAGTTGAGCATTATTCCGTCCAGATCGTTCTCGTACATATACAAGATGATATCGTCAGTATGATACTGGCAAAGGCGGATATAGTTCTTTAATTTAGGCGTAATGAAATATTTCACTTCCTGATATAACAGGATCCCCGCGTCATACTTGTCGGTATTTGTGTAGTGATGGTAGGTGAATTCTCCCCGAAATTTAAGCTCGATCTTTTCGCTTATCTTTTGTACAAAATCAGACCTGCAGGTATTTCGTTTAACTTGGTAGAGCTTGCTCACTTCATCAAAACTTCGCCACCGCTCTGTCTGCTTGTGATGATAGGTCAGGCGAATGCGTGAAGCTGTCCACTTTTGATCGAACTGCACAAAGGAATCAAAGCCATAAATGGGGAGGTTGCCGTAAGTGCTTTCCTCGGGAAAACGGAAGACGTCAAAATAAACATCCAGTCGGGACCGTGCAAAAGGACGATAGGTAATGCCATAATATAATCCCCTCTCGTTATCAAAATCTCCTCCGCCATGAAATGGATTTCCATGAAAAGTGGGAAAATTTTTCTCATAATCTCTATATAGGATTATGTTTTCGAACAAGCCCTGTTGCCATAACATTCCTGTAACAAAAGCCCTTTCCCCGTTCGCAAATGCACCCTCACCGAAAAGTGTAATATTTCGATAGTTCAGATAATAATCTGCACTATAAAGATTTTGAAATTGTTTTTTCGTCGAATCACAAAATGGGTGATTGTATAAATCTCTATAAGCAGTAATGCCGAATGTGTTTTGGCCTCCGTAACTGATATGAGCGCCATAAAGTTTTTCCCGAATTGCATCCTTCTTATCCTGACCTGCACTACTTCGGTGAAATCCCGTAATATCTATGCTTTTTATGCATCCGTTTTCAACAATTCCGTCTAACGCATAATCCGAATAAAAGGGAATAATGTGAAGGTCGTACAAAGAAAAATCTCCAGCAAATCCAAATAGCGAGTATGCTTCATTTGTGGATGTATAGGGTTTTATATCCTGATAATGTTTGATTGGCTGGTGAGTTGCATTTCCGCCTTTCGAGAGCGCCAGTTTGGGAGCAAAAAGTATTCCTTGCCCGAAAGATAACCTGTAGTTGCCCGCTGCAAAACTCTTCACAAAACCAAGTTCTTTTACATAAAGAGTCGCACTCCAGTAATCGATCCACTCTTTTTCTCCCTCATCTTTTTGAGATAGGAAGTACAATGAAAAATTTCGCCAGTTCGCCTGATATTTCTGATAGAACTTCAGCGGAGAATCATAGTCTGTGTTATCTTTAAGTTGCAGTCTCTGCCGCGTGGTAAAGTGGACGGGCATTGGTAAATGATACGAAATATAGGGCTGAAGTTCCTCTATGATGCATTCGGAGATGCCTGCTTTTTTCAATGCTTTTTTGCTCGTAATAGTATGTTTTTTTCGATAAATAAGAATCGCGTCCACGTCCTGTGGCGAAAGCCATGGAAGCTCCGCAATCTCATCGTAATCTGCTCTGTTAATGTCGAGTTTGTGTTTTTCAAGATATTCCAGGCGCTGCTGCAATTCTGTGGAAATATAGGTTTCGTCTTCCGAAGAAAAGAGCTTCTCCATCTGCTCTTCTGTATCTTCTGCGCTAAGCGGGCAAAGAGCTATAAGGGCAAGTAAAACCAGTGCAAATAATTTATTTCCCATATTGAATCGAGATATAATGCGTTGATTTAAGATATTCGTGTGTTTCGATGGCATATTGTATCTTAATGTTTGAGAAGCTGAATTCGCATCCGGTAGTGAACTGGTTTGGTTCAGTATGAAATCCGCTAAAAAAACCAGCATACTTAAGTGGATAATAAGAAATTCCGACCCGAAACGAAAATGGGTATGCAAATTCTTTTACGAAGCCGAAGCCGGCTTGCAGGTTTTCCGCAATTGTGTATGAAATAAACGTTCTGTTTTCCTGTGGAAGGGGATCATTTTCGAGCTCTCCGAAGTTCAGATTCAGGTAAGAGGTCGAGAACGTAAGGTTTCTATATTCTCCCCGAAATCCTACGTCTACCTGATATGAATTCTGGGCTTCAAAGGATTTTGTCTTATCATTAAGATAGCGCAGTCCGACTCCCAGCCAATAGTGTGATAATATTTTGATATTTGCTGCCGTGATAAAGCTCTGCTCCTTGTAGATATCGTTTCCGAAATCCTGATAGCCGATCCCGATTGTCGTTTTACCAAATTGATAAGAGAGCGCAATATTTTTATAAGATATCTCTTCAAAAGAAAAGGGTATGGTGTATGAAGAGGTTGCCGAGAACTGCTGCCGTATATTTGCAGGGTTAAGGAACAGGCATGAAGCAGATCCGTCAAGCTGGGAAATTCCGGAAAGTGCCGCGATTTTTGCAGAGGGGGCATACTGCAAGAATGCTCCTTCAAGCGGAAGGATGATGCAGATAATGCATAAAATCGTAGAAAGAATAAATTTCATAACTCGCTCCACATCTATTTTTTTCTCTTAATAAATGTATAAGTTTTGTGATATTTTTTTGTCAATGTTTGTAATAAAAAACCCGCACATGGCGGGTTAAATATGGTACCAGAGGCCGGACTTGAACCGGCACGGGCAAAAAACCCGAGGGATTTTAAGTCCCTTGTGTCTACCAATTCCACCACTCCGGCACGCTATAAACATGGAGGCGACACCCGGATTCGAACCGGGGATAAGGATTTTGCAGACCCCTGCCTTACCACTTGGCTATGTCGCCAAAAAAATGGAGCGGGAAACGGGATTCGAACCCGCGACGTCTACCTTGGCAAGGTAGAGCTCTACCACTGAGCTATTCCCGCTGTAGGAAGTAAAAAATTTAATCTCGCCTTCCTGTGTCAAGAATTTTGCATGCCTATATTCTATATAATAATTCGAAAATATTTCAATTATCAAGTAATTTTTTGACTATTCTGAAGTTTCTTCCTCCACACATCAAATGTTAACCACCATAAAACCCCTTTTGCGTTATTGTTCTGTCCTGAATAATACCCCTGAACCATATTTTGGATCATATGATAATCGTAATGTGGATATTCCCGTATTTCCTTACTTTCCATAGTATCCATAACATACTCCCTGTTATTCGTCAGAAACAACTTTGGATAATCATTTGTTTGGAACCTCTGAAATCGCTCAAATAATTTTCCCATAATATATGTTAGATAAGTATTGAAAGTGAAAGGTATTATACTCATATCTTTGACCAAGGGAAAATACTTGAGTCGTGCATCCCCTTTATGTAACACTTTTCTGTAAAATTTGTTTTGTGCCCTGAAGCTAACGGAGAATGAAAATAACTTCCTCAGAAAGCTGGGTTGCAAAAAAGGCATGTAATTACGAATAATTCCATCAAGACGAGATTGAGTTGGTGACCCGGCGTTAGCACAATGATAACGTACCGTAAAAATATCCACCCAATTTCCGCAGCTTATCTCAGATATATCCGGCATGCTATGGAAAATATTATCAATTTCATTGATACTACTTTGTTCCATCTCGTTCAGTATATCTGGCTGAAATATCTTAGGTTTATTAAGCATAATATATTTTAACACATTTTCAGGATCACCATTAATGATATGGTTTCTTCCTCTAAGCCATAGATATTTAGCATGATTTCTGCGACAGAACGCACCCTTTCCGCCGTCAATAAGTAGGAACTTATTATTAAGATGATTATAATGATTCTGTTCATAAAAGAAATATCCATTCACATAACTGTTTGTCTGTAAGACGAACTCTGTAAATTTCTCTATTTCTTCTTTCTTGTAAGGAATTAAGTCAGAAATCACATCATGATCGATTCCAAATTTTGAAGCCAGTCTTGCTGCGATAACCGCATCTGGAAATTCTTTCTCTCCATATGTATAAGCTCTCCATTTCTGCCCGTTCTGCCTAAGTAATATTGATAACAAAACCCTAGAATCCAATCCTCCGGAAAGACCAAATAATAATTGCTCGTTCTGTCTGAGTGCTAGGGTTGAAAACTCTTGTATTAACTCATAACCGTTTAGGTTGGGGATTTCTGGTGCATATTCCGGAAGCCAGGGGTCGTTGGTTAATGTAAAATTTTCATCATCAAACCTCGCAGTACCTCCCTGCCCCAATCTCTGAACGCATTTGATAAAACAATCATAGCTATAAGAATTTACATACAGCCATGCGCTACCATAAGCTGTAAAATCTAATTCGGGATTATCTATGAAATGAACCAACCAGTCTAGTCTTGTGGAAAAGGTAAAATAATCATTTGTTTCTGTGATGAACATATCGCGCATTCCGAGCTGGTCGTTTCTTATTCTAAGACTTCCCGGTTCCCATTCAACAATGACAAAATGTCCATTCAGGTTTCGAATATTGTTGTTTTTCTTTGATAAGAATGCTTCCCAATCATGAAAATCCATTAAGCGAAACGCATCTTTTTCGTAAGAAATTCCGGTTCCGCAAACCATCCAGCCGGAATCTTTATTTTGATCATATTTGTAAAAACTATTTTTATGTCCGGTTCCGCTTGCAAAATAGTAATCTTTTGTCTCAACCGAGAATTTATCTTTGCTTTTAAATGGGTGATATTCTTTCCTGGGTATAACGGTCTGTTTGTTTTTTCTTAATATTCCAAAAATCCAACTCATATTTTACATCATCTTCTAATATCTCAATATCGGTTCTTTCTCAAAATAATATCCTAATATTTTACCCGCGAGTTTTGCTGCGATGTCCGCTCCCGATCCCCCCTGCTCCACAAATACAAGCACAACTATCTCGGGATCGTTCATCGGAGCTACTGCTACGAACCAGGCATGAGTATCTCCATAATAATTTTCTGCAGAGCCTGTCTTTCCACCAACCATAATATCTTTTACTCGAGCCATTCCACCTGTTCTTCCTTTTGCATTGACCGCTTCATACAAAGCTTGTTTCAAGAAGTCAAGGGTGTTTTGTGAAATGGGCAATCTCAATTGCGGATATTTGTATTTTTCGGTGATTTCATCTCTAATTGCATAATCTATAAAATGTGGTCGGAGCTCAATTCCATTGTTGGCGATGCCGGCATAAAAACAAGCCAGTGATAGGGGGGTGAGTAGCACTTCGCCCTGTCCGATACAAAGATTCAGTAGGTTGCCCCGTGTCCACCCCAATTTTCCATAATTTCTGTCATACCATTCTGAAGTGGGAAAGAAGCCCCTTCTGCTGCGCATTTTGTCAACGGGAATGCTTTCAAGAAGATTGCAGTCCTCTACAAATTCCTTAAAATCATTGAGATCAATCATCTCTGCTATTTTGTAAAAATATGAGTCGCAGGACTCTCTTATAGCATCGAGAAGATTAACTTTCCCGTGACCGCTCTTTTTCCAACAACCGAAAAATCTTCCTCCATATTCTACTCCGCCTTCGCAATCTACGAGAATTTCATGCGGTTCGACAAGGTTTCTTTCTAATGCATAGGCAACTACGACAAGTTTAAAAACTGATCCGGGAGGATAGGTTGCGTTCATCGCTTTATTCAACAGGGGGTTGTTTTCATCCTCCAATATCTGGTTCCAATAAACCTCATTCATTCCTGTGACAAAATTATTAGGATCATATTCCGGGGTGCTCACCATTGCGACGATTCCACCTGTTTTGCAATTCATCACAATGGCTACGGCTGAAGTATCTTTGGGGAGCAGTCGGGCAATTTTTTTTTGAAGATTTTTGTCGATCGTAAGCACAAAATCTTTGCCGGGTAAAGAATGTTTTCCGGAATTTTTTTTCATTAGTCCAAGTGGTCGCCCAGTTGCATCCACTTGAATGATATCGTATCCCTTTTCTCCTTTGAGCTCTGTCTCGTAACACTTCTCCAAGCCAACTTTGCCAATATAATCGGTTTTAGTATAATCTCCGTCCTTAAGCTTTTGATACTCCGCAGATGACATTTTTCCTACATATCCAATATAATGAGAGTTAAGGTCATAATACCTAATTGCTTCTGGTTTGATAATAACCGCCGGATATTCTTCGCACTGTTCTTCAAGCTTGATCGCGGTTTCCATATTAACTTTGTCCTGCACAAGAACCGGTGCAAATTTGAAGAACCTGTGCTTGTAGATGAGCTCGGCGATTTCCTCTACGGGAACTCCAAGGTTTCCGGACAGGAAAGCCGCCACGCTGTCAGCATCAGTAATTTCGTTAATATCAATATAAACCGAAAGGGACGGTATGTTCTCTGTGAGAGGTTGCATATTGCGGTCGTACAGGATGCCCCTGCGTGCAGGTTTTTTTATGATCCGAAAGTAGTTCTTCTCTGCAATTTCCTTGTAATCATTACCCTTTATGACCTGTATCCGAAATAAAAAATATGTAAGCGTCAGAAAAAGAACCAGTACGAGAATCAGTAGCTGGTCGGCTTTTTTCAGCTTAATTTTCATTTTTGGGCAAAGCTTAGTTTAAGATGGTCTGCCAAGTATAAAAGGAGGATTATTATGAAAGAATATGCTGAATTATATAGAGAAAGAACCACTATCTTTCCAAAGGCAAGGGCATTACCTGTATTAAATATCAGGAATATCGTTGCTGAAAGTATAAAATAAAACAGGTTGGTGATGAGAACCAGTGCAAACCCTACACCGATCAGCTGCCTGCCAAGTAATTTCTTGAGCTTGCTGAGGAAAAATGCTATAATAAGAAAAAGCAGAGACGAAACACCAAAGGACGAGGGTTGGTTAAGATCAATAATTATTCCAAGGATGAAAGCAAGCACGTAACCGGAAATATTCTCCCGCGCAATGCTATAATAAATAATCAGTGGTAAAAAAAGGTTGGGAATCGTTTCCCATAATCCAAGAGAAGCTGCAAAGAAATATTGAAAATATACTGTAAAAATAGTAACAAGAATAAGAACGATCATTATTTCTCCCACACAAGGCACAAGGGTGTAAGTTCCATCTGCTGTCCCTGTGGATTATCTCCCATTATCTCTTCGAGAAGACGAGCATTAATTCCGGCAGACCTGCCAATAACCCACGATCCCCCTATGTCATTAATATCCATGATAGCGGCATCATTTCCCGTTAATTCATGAATTTTCCGGCATATCTCATCCGTATGAATAGGTCCTTTGATAACTGTTGTGTTGTAAGGCGGTACTGGAGATGTGTGGGCGGCATCGACAAGTGCTGCCTGCTTGCCTGCGATGCGGTAAAATAGTCCGTGTATCCCAAATAATTTCCCCAAAGCACCGGCAATAGCTGCTATAATTATTCTGATATGTCCGCACTCATCTATGGCGCACTGCATGCTTGTTTTTGAACGCAAGCCAACTCCATATGGCACTTTTCTTACTCCGCGCCAGAGAAGCTTTGAGAGAAGCCCAATCTTTATCTCGCTTTCCAGCACAGCCCTTCCCTGGGTTATCGCAACAGGGCTCTCGCTCATGACAATAATATCACCCTTCTTTCGCTTTCCTTTAGTATCTTTTAGAACGATATCTATAATATCATCTTCCGGCGTTAATATTTTTGTTTTGATCGGCTGCCTCAAATAGACCTTCTTGCCGACTTCTATTTCTGTGATATTATTTCTCATATTTCTGAATTATTGCTACTGCTTCTATATTTGCCAAATTTACAAAGGGTTCTATCTCTGCTCTTGTGAAAAGCCCTTCGCTGCTCTGCTCGATCTCAACGATTTTTCCAAAGGGAAGTTCTGAAGGGTAGATCGAGCTTAATTTTGAGGAAACTATCTGGTCCCCTGTTTTCAGATCGCTTCCTACCTTGATCTTTTCAAAATATATTTTCCCGTTCAGTTCAGTTTCCACAATGCCGTGAATCCTGCTTCTGCTGTCAATTGCGCCAAGCCGGAAATATTTGTTTCCAAAGGTCTGCACTACTGCATAATTCTGGTAAACTGCTACAACTTTTCCCACAAGCCCTTTTTCTGATATAACCGGTTGATTGTTCAGAATATTTTTATTCTTCCCTGCATCAATAATGAGAGTTTCATAGTTGAGAAACGAACCTGTTCCTATGACATCTGCAATTAAAAATTCATAGCTGGAAATATCAATATTTTCAACAAGTTCTTCGAATCTCTGTTGTTTGTTGAGCTCTTCCTTGAACATTCTTAGTTCGTTCTGTGCAAGAAAAAGCTCTCTCTGCAGATAATTGTTCCTCTGGTACACATTGGAGAGATTTTTTATATAGGTGATACTCGATGAAAAGGGTAACAGGATTGTATTGCCGACGAATTGCGCCTTTTCTATTCTCTCCTCATTGTTTCCAATTATTAAAAGAATTGAGAGAATAAGAAGGATACCGAAAACAATGTTTCTTCTGGTGAACATGTGGGTTCGTACTAAATTTTGTCTGTTCTTTTATACTTTTGGCAAAAGGACTTTTTCGTATTCTTCGAGATTGTCCAAAATCTTACCGCAGCCCATGACCACACTGGTTAAGGGTTCATCAACAAGCGTCACCGGAAGATTGATAGTTTCCTGAATTCTCCTATCGAGTCCTTTTAGTTGACCGGCTCCACCTGTCAGCACGACTCCTCTATCGGCAATATCGGCAGAAAGCTCCGGCGCAGTTTCTTCGAAAAGGCGTTTCACCGCATCGACGATCTTGTTCACAGTGTCGGCTATCCCTTCCCTGATCTCTTCAGAGGAAATTTTCATAGAAACAGGATATCCTGTGATCAGATCTCGTCCGCGAACTTCCATGGTCAGCTCATCTTCAAGTGGAAATGCTGACCCGATTTTTATTTTTATTCTTTCTGCTGTTGATTCTCCGATATAAAGATTGTGCTTCCTCCTGAGATAGGCAACTATTGCTTCATCCATCTCATCCCCGCCGATTCGAATTGAATTATGGTCAACAATATGAGACAGAGATATAATAGCGATCTCTGTTGTTCCTCCACCGATATCGATTATCATATTGCCATACGGTTCGTGTACGGGCAATCCAACACCTATCGCTGAAGCAAGAGGTTCCGAAACAAGATACACTGTTCTCGCTCCCGCATGTTCTGCCGATTCCTTGACCGCTCGCTTTTCTACCTCTGTAATACCTGAAGGTACAGCAACGATCACTCGGGGTCTGATCAAAAATTTTTTCTGTTGTGATTGAAGAATAAGGTGGCGAAGCATTGTTTCCGTGATCTCAAAATTGGCGATCACTCCGTCTTTCATGGGCTTGATCGCCCTGATCTCTTCAGGTGTCTTACCCAGCATCTCCTTTGCTTTGTACCCAATTGCTATGACCTTTTTGGATTCCGTTTCCACTGCAACAACAGAGGGCTCGTTGACAACAACTCCATGCCCTTTCAGATACACAAGAGTATTCGCTGTACCCAAATCTATTGCCACATCGTTCGTTATCCAATTTAAAATAAAATCCCAAAACATTGGTTCTCCTTAAAAAAATTCATCGCGTTTACTTATTAGTTCATAATCTATAATTGTAAATTCTTTTTCATATATTGAAAAAACTATATTTATACTTGCATTCTCTGGTTCATCTGGAATATTCATGAAATTCTTTACCTGCAGTTCATTGATTTTTACATTTATCATTAGATAAACAAGAGACGTATTTCCTTGGCCAAAAGGTGCAAATATTCTGTGTATCTCTCTCAGTCTATTGACATCGAACTGGTCTTCGTCAAGCACATAATCTATGTATATCTTCTTTGATTCATTTTGTAGTTTTTTTATGCTTTTGTATTGTTCTTCTGCCAGTATTTTCAGTTTCTCATGGATCTTTGAATAGAATTTTGCGTGGCAGGAAAATCCTGCTGCTTCCTTATGTCCCCCGTATTGTATGAGATAGGGTTCTATCTTTTTCAAACAGTCCAGCCAGTTAAAGCCGGACGGTGCGCGTGCTTCTGCAGAGAGAACATCATCTTCCCATTTTGTGAGCACCAGGCATGGTATCCAATAGGTGTCTGTAATATATGATGTTGCAATTCCGAGATATTTTATTGATATATTACCTTTCGAATCGTAATACTCGAAACAATGCCCCTCTTCCTTCTTGTATTCTGACTCCATGAGATCTCTGATTCTTTGAACCTGCTCTTTGTTGTCATGAACACGTTCTTCAAGAATTGAATAAATCTCTTTGATCTCGCTCGTCTTTTGCGAAAGAAGGATGTCGACTCCAAGGTGTTTTCCGTTATCTTCCCTGCCCAATGTAAGTAAAAGAATGAGCTGCTTTACTGCTTTTTCTCTTGAAAGCTCTCGGGTTTCCTCTGCATAAAAGTGAAAAAATGGATTTTCTGATTGCTCGAAATTATAAAAAAGATGCTTTGCATATATTCTATTATCGTCAACAAGCCGCATTCTGTCTGCAATCGTTCCAAGCCCTACAAGCAAGGGGTACACGGGCTCTGTCGGAATGCCTGTCATCTGCGATAACACTTTGACCACGTTCATAACCACACCAACTCCAGCAAGATATTTAAAGGGAAATCTGTCGTTTTTTTTGTGAGGATCTACAATGGCTGATGCCTGCGGAAGTTCCTTCATTATTTTATGATGATCAATGACGATCGTTTTTATACCGTTCCTTCTGAGGCGCGCTATTGGCCCAACTTCTGAAACACCAATGTCAACTGTTATTACCCTTTTGGTACCGTCTTTTAAAACCTTCTGAATAAACTTCTCTTGTAAACCAAACTTCTCAAATTCTCTATCAGGTATGTAAAAAGAAATATTCTTCGCGCCAAGTTTAGATAAAAAAGTATAGAGCACAACCGTGCTTGTGATCCCATCAACATCGTCGTGCCCGAAAATGGTGATCTTTTCACATTCCTGAATATTCGCTAATATTTTTCTCGCTGCTTTTCGTGAACCACTTAAAAGATTGGGGTCGTTGCATTTGTCCAGAGTCGGATTCAAGAATTTATCTACATTCTTTATTTCTCTACCCCTGACAATAGATGAAACAATATCCTTTGTCTGATGATTACGAAGAAACCAACTCTTTTTCAATTTTTCTTAATTCCAGTATTCTTTATATTTCGGGTCTAATTTTGGTATTTCTTTATCCTTCTTAAACTCTTTTGGGTTTCTCCACCAATCCGTTGAAGAGAATCCAAATGAGATACGGAAGAACTTATCTTGATATATATTTTTATCCACTGAGCCACGAGCACCGTATGCAAGTGACACGCTTAGTCTGCCCTGAGTTGGAAGCATTATTGGTATATCGAATCCTGCAGTGATCGCTGTTTCATCAATATAACTACCGTTGTTTTTGCACGAAAGCTGTCTATAATATCCACCTATTCGTGTGGGTGTCTTCCAGAAGAAATCCTTTTTCGGTGTATATGAAATTCCAAGTGAAACCATATTAGTATTTCTATCATTCATTTTATCAACATTTGTATTTTTCCAGAAAGTATAGCGTAAATCCGTCTCTGCATAAAGAAAATCTGTCACTTCCATACCTGCGCCAAAACCCATCTGCATGGGAATATCATATTTTGAAGTAGTACTACTTTCATAATCATAATTTGAATTGTTGTAGTATTCGATTTTGTAGGTATCCACTGAATGCAATTTTGCTTTGGTTTGGATGAAGCCGCCAAAGGAGAACGCTTTATACGGAAAAGTAAATCCTGCAGAGAAGTTCACCCCATCCATAAGATGTTGTTTTATCTCTCTTGTATCGATCAAGTCCCCATCTGAATAATCTACGTACAGGTCCTCAGTCCGGTTTCCGAAGATATAGTTTATATTGATACCCAGCCCAAAAGCGTCGATCCTTTTTGCAAGATAAAAACCAAGTTGATTAAGAGAGCCAAGCTTTTGATCTGTTACGAGGTAATCTCCAACCAAGCTTGCTGTGTCTCCTAATGCAGTATCGAGACCAAAATAGTATTTTTCAAGAAAGGATATACCAAGAATAGTTCCTTTGGCAACGGGAACATACATTGCAGCATAAGGTATGCTGGATACTTTGTTTGTATAAGACTCATTTGAATCTTTGAAAATTGTGTATCCGAAATCTATCTGGGTTGAGTAATTTGCTTTATTGACCGTAGTAAGAAGAGCTGGATTTATTATCGAGAAATTTTTTCTGAATATCGAACTGATCCCGGTAAATCCCATACCCGATCCAAAATTATCTGCTCCGAAATGTTCTTCGACAAATCCATCTGGAGAAAACATAGATGCTCCGAACAATGGAACTGACAGGCAGCAAAAAAGGAGACATATTATTATTTTTCTAAAATACATAGAACCTCATTTATTCTAAAACTGGTTTTGTATAAATAATGTGTAGTGCGGGTGTACTGTTTTCAAAGAAATCTACGAATGAATAATCCTTATTTTCATGGTTTAAGACTAGCGCTATATAAGGTTTTGACAAGTTGCCTCTGATTATCCCTTCAAGAAGTGGCGTTATATTAACAGGTGAAAGAGAATCTCCTTCGATGAAATAGGAAGTCGGTGTTGATGAAATATACGTACATTCATCGGTTTGAATATCAGAAACATAATAAGGAATTATTGAAATATAATCATCATCCACATAAGCGTTTTCGACCATAAAGGAATCTATCTGCACTTCAGCTAAGTTCATGCTGATCCGCTCAAGCTCATCAAGCGTAATCCCGAGTTGAGAATATATAGAATCCACATGCACTTTCAGGATTAGCCGGGATGGTGGTAGATTTGCGATGATCATTTTGCCAGGATCATAATTCTTCTGCAGGTTTTCATCGAAACCAATAAATGTATCCTTTGTTGTACCGAGCAAAAGAGTATCTCTATATCCTGTTTCATCGCCGACCGCAACTATTTTGAGCTTCGGTCCTTTATCATCCGAATTGAATGTATAGAACTCAACAAAATTCTCTAACGCATTCGGAGCATCGAGAAGCATACCGTAGTTCAGAGAATCATTAATGATCCAATCCTCAACTATTGCCGGATCAAAAGGAACGTAGAAAGAATCTGTGTCAGATACAAATTCAACAGGTGTGGGAAAGTCCTCGAATTCTGTTCCTATGGTGTCCCATGTAGCTGAGCCAACAGCCCAATCGACCATAAGTTTGTAGGCATGGATATCTATATCTGTTTCGAATTGTGATTTCCTTTCAAAAAGGATTTCGCAGCTTTCAAATGAGGTTGAATCCAGCCAGGTGGTATCCGGTAATGTGCCGAATCTCATAAGTGCCCTGGTTTTCACCCCATTAAAGTTCCCTGTCAGCATGACAGAATTTGAGGAGTAGATACCGATCGTATCTGTAAACGATCTTTCTAAAGTAATCGCATTTGAGATAGTATCTGATACTATCACAACATCCTGATCGTACCCCATGTAATTATTTTTTTGAGTACAAGAAAAAATAGCGATTAAAAAAACGAACGAAATTATGGAAATAAACTTATTCATATTAAAACCTTTTCTTATCTAAAATAACATAAACAAACTAGTAGTCTTCATAGGCATAGTGGATTTGTGGATAACACTGCTATGCATCTGGAAACATTATCTCTAACGGCATAATATTCTGAGGATGAAATTGTTGATAAATTTGATATATCCACAAATAGGGGTGGCAAGCCCGTAAATTTTAACATCTGCAAATGTTTATACACAGCTTTGCACATTGTTTGTGGACAACTTTTTGAATAGATATTTTTCATTTTTTATTGAAGTATATTTTCTGTGATTTCGTTTATTTTTCTTTTGAGATTATTGTCGCTCTCTAATTTTTGAGAGATGATCTTTTTTGCGTGAATAATAGTCGTGTGATCCTTTTTATTATAATGATTGGCAATTTCAAGCAATGAGATATGGGGAATAAGTTTTGCAGACAGATACATTGCGATCTGGCGAGGAAAAGCAATTTCCTTTTTGCGCGTAGGTTCTTTTATTTGATTTTTTCCAATTTCAAAATATTTTGCCACTTCCTCTTGAATAAGATCAAGGGAGACGGGACGCTTACGGTTTGTCATCATATCTTCAAGTATTTCCTTTACGTCATTAACTTCGAACTGGTGGGTATTGATTTTTCTATATGATGCAAATGCAAGAGTTTTTATGAGAGAACCTTCAAGCTGCCGAATATTGTCATCAAAATTTTCTGCGATGAATTCAAGGACTTCAGGTTTTAAAGTGATATTTTCTTCGTCACACTTCTGGCGCAAGATCGCAACTCGGGTTTCATAATTGGGACGCTTTATGTCAGCAAGAAGTCCCCATTCAAATCTGGAGATAAGTCTGTCCTGCAACTTTTTGATTTCTTTGGGGGGACGGTCACTTGTAAGAATGATCTGCTTTTTGGCATTATAAAGGGTATTAAATGTGTGGAAGAATTCCTCTTGGCTTCCCTCCTTTCCGGCAAGAAACTGGATGTCATCGATCATAAGGATATCATAAGTTCGGAATTTTTTTCTGAAATTAACAGTAGTATTTGTCTGGATTGCCGAGATCATTTTGTTTGTGAAGTCTTCAGTAGGAGTATACAGAACGCGTTTGTTGATCTTATTTTGAATTAAGTAATTACCAACTGCCTGCATGAGGTGGGTTTTGCCAAGCCCGACTCCTCCGTAAATAAACAGAGGATTGTATATTTTGCCGGGTTTATCAGCAACAGCCTGAGCGGCAGATATGGCGAAATGGTTATTGTTCCCGACGACAAACCTTTCAAAGGTATATCTGGGATTAAGTCCGTTATCTCTTGATATATCAATAATAGACTTTTTCGAAAAAGAGTAATTACTTGGAGCTTCTGAAGCAGAACCGATGAAATCAACTGTGATTTTTTCCGCAGTGAGATTATATACGATCTCCTCGATGAAAGACTTATAATGTTGGTCAAGCCAATCTGCAAAGAATTTGGTAGGGGCTTTTACCGTGAGAGTCTTGTCTACAAAACTGAACTCTTTTGTTTTATCAAACCAGGTAGAATAGGTTTGAGGTTCTACTTGAACTTTTATCTCATCTAGAATCTGTTTCCACAATCCTAATGTTCCAGCCATAGACAGTTATCAACCTTTTATATTACTGAATATCAGGGAGATACGAAATCCAACCCAATGTTATCCACAGACTTATCAACAATTTACAAACAGTTGTAATTAGCCATTATTCAGAAGGATACAAGAAAAAAGACCGTTTGAAAATTTTGGTTATCCACATTTTAGAGTATTTCGAACCCTGAATTTTTTTTCTAAAAAGGCGGATTCAAATAACTCCTGTCAACAAAAAGTTCTTTATCGGCAAATATTACGCCATCTCGTTAAGTCATTCTTTAAATTTCAACATAAATTAATGGAGAGTAATTTCAAATTATTCAATAATTTATATATCTCTCAGAGAGAGCGTAAAACTTGACATTAGTAAGACGCATAAAGCAGATTAGCATAAGAAAAATATTAATAATTTTTAAATAAAATGAGCAACAAAAAGAGCTGGCATATACTAATTACAAGCAATTCTGCGACAGGAGTGAAAGAATTTCATATATCCAAACCATTGATACTTTTCCTCGCGATTTTTGTATCTGTTTTTGTTATTACCACCGGAGTGATCACTTATTTTTTTGTTACAAGCGAAGTTGACAAACACCAGCTACGGGACCTCCAGGCACATAATATTAAACTCAAAAACGAGATGACAAGAATAAATTCCTTGCTCGATACTATGCAATTTGAGCTGGAGAATGTTCAGGATAGAGATAAAGAAATAAGAGAGCTCGAGGGGTTGCGTCGTATTGATGATGACATTCGGCAGATGGGTGTTGGCGGTATTCAATATTTTGACTCGACCTTTTTCTCCTTGGATCGGGAGCTCTTTGACATTCACAATAATGTTCTGAAAAAGATAGATGTTTTCTCACGACAAATGGAATTTGAAAAATCCAGCTTTGTTGAAATCTCAAAATATCTTACAGTAAAGAATATAATTTATAACCACACGCCCTCAATCAAACCAACCAATGGGCGGATTACAGAAGGATATGGATACCGGGTACATCCAATCTATAAAGTAAGACAATTTCATCACGGGGTTGACATTGCGAACAAAGAGGGTTCTGTAATCTACGCAGCGGCGGACGGGAAAGTTGTCGATAAAGGATATCATAAAGATTACGGATACTATTTGCTGATCGATCATGGTTATGGTTATAAAACATTCTATGGACATTTTAGGAAGAGATTTGTGGACATTGGGCAGGAAGTAACAAAATATCAAATAATCGGAGAAATGGGTTCAACCGGCACATCAACAGGATCTCATCTTCATTACGAAGTGCGATTCTATGGCAAGAGTACCAACCCGATAAATTATTTCAACAAAAAGAAATCTACGATATACGTAGATAAAAGATATCTTTCATAACGATTTTATCGTATCTTGAAAAAAGCATTTATTTTCTGTAATAATAATTATATTGATTTTGCAATAGACTTTCCTGTGGATGGCAAGATCATAGCAGCGGATGGCGGAGCAAATTTCCTACTTAGCCGTAATATAACACCCGATGTTCTCATAGGAGATTTTGACTCTATTTCAGATAGTTCTCTGGAAGAACTAAGGAATAAAGCAGAAATATTGCAGTTCCCCAAAGAAAAGGATAAAACCGATAGTGAGCTCGCACTGGATTATTGTATTAATGAACACTTTGATTCAGCAACAATGGTCAATGCGGTGAACGGACGGCTGGAGCATTCACTGGCAAATATTTTCTTAATAGAAAATTTTGTGAAGAAAGGGCTTTCGGTTTATTTTATTAATAAGGAAAATGAAGTATTTGTTCTTTGTGGACCGGACGAGATAGAGTTGAACAGCAAAAAAGGTGCAGAAATTTCTTTGATCTCTCTTACGGAGCAGACGAAAATGGAATTCATTAGAGGTTTTAAATATCCTTTGCAAAACGAGATCTTGTTTAGGAAGTACACACGCGGGATTAGTAATATAGCAGAACAAGAGAAGCTTTCTGTGAAGATTTCAACGGGAATTTTATTAATAATAAGAGGAAGATAAATGGCAGAAATAAAGTTTGAAAAAGCACTGGAGAGACTTCAGGAAATTGTAGAAACACTAGAAGGTGGAAATATTGATATTGAAAAATCTCTTGAATATTACGAGGAAGGTATCAATCTGATAAAGCAATGTTCCTCGAAACTGAAGAAGATCGAGAATAAGATCGCGTTGCTTAATGAGATAGACGAGGACGAGGAAGCACAAGATGAATAAGGCGTGTTGTATAGGAGAAATCCAATGACCAAAATGATGCGACTGAAAAAGGACGTAAAAGAAAAACGAGAATTGGTCAACATTGTTATAGATCGGTTTTTACCAAGGAAGGATGAATACCCTAAGATAATTCACAAAGCGATGCGCTATACCCTTTTTGCAGGCGGTAAGCGGATCAGACCATATTTGACCATCACGACATACCAGCTCTTCGGACACATGGATAAAAAGATATTGCCCCTTGCGGCTGCAATTGAGCTGATTCATACTTATTCACTTATTCATGATGACCTCCCCGATATTGACGATGACGATTTGCGCAGAGGAAAACCATCAAACCATGTAGAATTCGGAGAAGATATTGCGCTCCTTGCAGGAGACGCACTGATCATGGAAGCCTTTCGGCTGATGCTCCGGCTCGATGTAAAACCGAGGTTCAAAACCCAAATAATCTCAGAATTTACAGAGATAACCGGCAGCAAGGGGTTGATCGCCGGGCAAGTTGTGGATATTCTTAGCGAAGGGAAAAAAGTAAACGTAGAAACTCTCGATTACATACACAAGAACAAAACCGCCAAACTGATCTGCATGGCTATTAGATTTGGTGCTATTATGGGAGAGGCAAGCGAAGATGATATTATTCGCATTACTGAATTTGGAGAAACTCTCGGGCTACTTTTTCAAATAGTGGACGATATCCTCGACGTAGAAGGAACTACCAAGAAGATGGGTAAGAAATCCGGCAAAGACGTAAAGGTCGGAAAAGCAACTTATCCAAAGGTTTACGGACTGGCGAAAGCAAAGGAAAAACGCGATGAGCTTATGCTCAAAGCACAGAATATAATTTCCTTTTACGGACCAAAAGCGGAGTTCCTGAAAAAGATCTGTATTTATATTGCAACTCGTGAATTTTGATGATCAATATAAAATTCAGGAAACTCACACAAACAGCATATATACCACAAAAAATGACCGAGCACTCCTCGGGCTTTGATCTCTATGCTGATGTCGACGAGCTAATAGTACAGCCCAAGGATGTGGCACTTATCTCGACAGGCATTTCATTGGAGATTCCACAGGGTTATGAAGCACAGGTTCGTCCCCGAAGCGGATTGGCAGCCAAACACAAGATCGGGGTGCTGAATTCACCTGGCACAATTGATGCAGATTATCGCGGAGAAGTAAAGGTGATACTGTTCAATTTTGGAAATGAGTCCTTTGTTGTCACGAGGAACATGCGGATTGCCCAAATGGTGTTTGCAAAAGTAGAGCATGCGGAATTAGAGGAAAGCACTTCTTTAGAAGAGACAGAACGAAACGATGGCGGATTTGGTCACACAGGATAATCAAAAATGCCGGAAACCACACTGGATGACCTGCAATATGAAGACCTTCGCCTGCGCCAGAATAAACGAGGTTACCGAAGCACAGAAGATTCGCTGATCCTCTTATATTCGATCATAAAAAGAGTGGGATTTGACTACAAAGGAAATGCCTTCGAATTTGGAACAGGTTCAGGTATTATCTCATTACTGCTCGCAGCAAAACTGAAAAACATAACCATAACAACAATAGAGATACAGGAGTCCCTCTTTAGACTTGCAAAAGAGAATATCGTCCATGCTGGACTGAAAGAGAGAATAGCCCTCATCAAAATAGACGGCAGAAAGATCAAAGAATACTTTAATCCACAAAAATTCGATTGCTGCTTCTCGAATCCGCCCTTTTTCCTGAAAGGGTCAGGAAGACCCAGTCCTTCCAAAGAAAAGCTTCATGCCCGTTACGAAATGCTCTGCACCATGGGTGATGTGCTGGATGCCTTTGAATATATGCTTAAGTTTCGGGGGATAGGTTTTCTGATTTATCCTGTAGAGAGACTCGAAGAATTTCTGCAAAAGGTGAGGTCGCTTAAACATATGAAACTCTCAAGAATTCAGTTTTTCAAAGATATAAAAAATCCTGGCGGAACATGGAAATCTTCACAAAACGAATCAGATTTATCTAAATGGGCGCAAAAGAGCAAATTATTTGTAGCGGAGATTAAGAAGCACTCATGAAAGTTTTTTTCACTCTTTTCAGAAAACTCTATTCTGACCTTATCGGGCATCTTATCATTATCTGGTTCCTGATCCTGCTTACCGCGCTTGTGCTTCTTGCAATGTTCTATGCGGAAGAATATTTTGAGAAAGTGCTGCACGAAGAGGTGGTGAAAACCTCAATAATTGTGTATATCAATCCTCAAGCACAGACAGAGGATGTGATGATGAGCATTTTGTCTTATCCGACCATTGAGAATCACAAGCTTATTACAAGCATGGAAACCATCAATGAACTGCAGAGAACCTATGGTTTGACAACCCTTCCCCAGTGGGTCAACCCGGAGAAAATCCCGGATTTTGTACAAGCAAATCTTAGCCCACCGGAATTTTCGCTGAAAAAATTCACCGCGATGATAGATTCGCTCTCGGCAGACGAGAGGATACAGCAGATTGATTATAACACCGTGGAAGTCGCGCGGCTAGGGACGATCAATTCACTTTTCACGAGGTTCAAATGGGCACCGCAAATACTCGTTTTGATACTTTTCAGCTTTGTACTATTCCTCGTCAGACGCCTCATGCGAAGCAGGCAGAAAGAAAAGTGGAAACTCTGGAAAAGCATGAATATCAGACCGATTTTCAAAGTGCCCCATCTTATTCTGGAATTTCTGATCACAATAGGGGTGGTTGGATGTATATTCGAAGTGCTCATTCTACTTTTCGGAGACGACATACTGCTCCTGCTCAACATCAATATTCTGCAGTTCAATGACGGCTGGCGTTCTGTATGTGTGCTGCTTGGACTTTATATGTTGATCTCACTCATAAACCTCATGTTCAAGGATAAAGAAAAAACAAGGGTGGTTTTTAAAAAAAGTGGAAAAATATAAACAACAGATCCCAAATGCACTCACGGTTTTCAGGATCATCCTGATACCGGTCTTTATATATTTTGCACTCAACGACTACTTTTTTCTCACACTTGTCGTATTTGTTGTTGCGGCGCTGACAGATACTTTTGACGGCGTGATAGCGCGGAAATTCGGATATGTATCAAATTTCGGGAAAATTGTCGATCCACTTGCAGACAAACTGCTGGTTGCTTCGGCGCTTGTAATTTTTTCATACTGGGAAATTCTTTTCTGGTGGCTTACTGCGATTATTTTATTGCGGGAAGTATGTATAACGATTTATCGTGAATTGTTGAAGAAGAGGGGCATCTTCCTCGCTGCGAACAGATACGGCAAAATTAAAACCACTACGCAAATGGTTACCATCATTGCAACCCTTGCGTATAGAGCGATCCTGCCGGGGGTCGTAATCATTGACACCATTCTTATCATTATGTATTTTTTGATTGCGGCATTAGCCTGGATGTCAGCGATTATCTATATATATCAAGTTCGGAAGGAGCGGCATGGGACGTAAGCGTATTCTTTTATTCGCAGCGTGCGCAGTATTGTTCGTCGCAGGTTGTGATAATGGACCATCTGCGCGAAAGAGCAGCACAGACCACAAGAAGCCGATTTCGTGGGGACAATCTCACCGCATCTTCACGTATGCAGATAACAAGGCGTGGGATTACGGGCAGCTTGAGATAAAGAAATCCATCGAAAGGCAGTTTTTCACAACAAAGAATGAAGTACTTTTTACGGTGGAGAGACACGATATTTCAAACATCCACACCTATTATAAATTTGCAAACCTCCTATTTTTATGTGATGTAAGCTCGAAGCAACCGGTTTCCGAATATGTGAAAGAGATCATCCCGGAACAGGCAGCGACGATCGGAGACTCACTTCCTACAACTATGGTAGCAGCAAAAGATTTATGGGCGCGGGACCAACGTGTTATCTTTATCTTGGGAAAAGACCTCGAACAACTGCTTCTCTACACTTTTGAAAATCTGAACCTCATTTTTGATATCTATAAAGGGGGTGAGTTTGAGCGGATCGAGGAGGTTGTTTATAAACCCGGATTAAATGAAGAGGAGATCGCATACGAGAAAAAACATTATCCTTGGTATATGGAGCTGCCCTCTCAATACAGAGTCTTCCGAAGAGACGACACCCACAATTTCGTATCATATCTCTGCCGTGTGAAAAAATATCCCGATCGTTTCCTTAGCGTGTATTGGGAGCCCATGGAAGAGAATAAAGTCTCAAAAGAATGGCTCTTTCAAAAACGGCTTGAGATCGGAGAAAAATATTATAACGGAGACACGCTTTTAGTAGAAGATGTACGTCAGGAGAATGCAGAATTTCTTGGCTATAACGCATATAAATTATCCGGCAGATGGCAGAATATGACAAACTTCACAGGAGGCACTTTTGCATGTTGGGGCTTCTATAATGAGCAGCAGAAAATGGCATATATGATAGATAACGCAGTGTATTTTCCGGAAGGCGAAAAGTTGCGCGCATTAATAGCGCTGGAAATTGTAAGCAGTACTTTTAAAACGATAGATAAAAAATAAACCCACAGGAGGGCACCATGAGAAAACACATTCTTGTTTCAATTGCAAGTGTGATAGTACTGTGCATATTTATCCTGCCTTTGGAGGCACAGGAAATTAAGATCAACGAAATTCTCTATGATCCATCGGGTGGAGATACAGGGAATGAATGGATTGAACTCTACAACACTGGCAAAGAACCGGTTCAGCTAGAGGGATGGAAAATACAGAAAGCCGGCACCAACTTCGAAGAATGCTTTACATTTCCCGAGTATAGTATTTATCCCGCAGAATATCTATTAATTGGAGAATCCCAGGTCCCCAATGCGGATATTGTTGGAGTACTGGCTTTTCAAAACGGGGGAACTGCAACAGACGGTGTGCGTATCATCTCTGCGGTAGGAGATACTATCGATACTATTCTGTATGACACTCCGAACTCGAACAATCTTCCGGGCGATGCACACAACCCGGGAATTTTCTTTGCGGTCGATGCATCTTCAGGACATTCCCTTATCCGATATCCGAATGGTCATGATACCGATAATTGCGAGGAGGATTTCTTTGAATGCGAATACCCAACACCCGGCGCACCAAATGTGATGCCGCAAGATGTTGTTTTGCAGAATGTAACTATCCAACCGCCTCATCCGGACAGCACGAACGTAATCGTTCTCCAATTTTCTGCATATAATAATTCAGACATTTCAATCCCTGCAGATAGCTGTTCCTATAAAATATTTGTATCAGGAGAACTCGTTTCAGAAGATAATATTGAGGTAGAGATTCCCAGTCACGGAACGCGTGAACTCAATATTGAGCTTGGAATATTTGAAAACGGACTGTGTGAATATTATGTAGAATTGATCCTCTCAACAGACACGACACCATCAAACAATTCTTATGAATCTTCTTTTCTTGTCGGTGAATCCCCGATCATCATCAGCGAGATAATGTATATGCCCGGCACCCCGAACGTTGAGTGGATAGAACTGTTCAATAATTCAGAAAACACGTTTTCCGTTCTGAACTGGCATATCAGAGATGCAACTTCTGGATGGAATACGGTTATCACACAGAAAAGCATTACGCCCTTTTCTTATATTGTAATAACGGATGATACAACTGCCGTTAAAGATTATTACGAATATGATATTATACTTATCCAAACAAACGATTGGGCTTCTTTGAATAATACAACGCCGGATGAAGTCCATATCTCTGATAAATATTACACGAAACTGGATTCAATGAGCTATAATCCCGAGGAATTTTCCTGCCCCCACAACTATTCGCTGGAGCGAATCGACCCTTATGAAAATATTCCAAACAATTGGGGTGTTTCTGTGGATAGTCTCGGCGCAACTCCCGGAAGGGTGAACAGTATCACGCCAAAAGAATATGATATTGCTGTTGTATCTCTCTCAAAAGTTAATGAGGGTGAAATCCTCGAACTGCACGCAGTCTGCAAAAACATCGGATTCAATCCCATCGAAGACGCAGAATATATTTTCTTTGATGACATAAATTGGAATGCTCAGTATGATGAGGGTGAAGAGCTGGCAACCGGTTATTTCGACATTTCAACAGGAGATTCTGCAAGTTTTTCCTATTCCTTCATTCCGGAAATGGGTTATTACAGATATGGTTTTTATGTGAAGGACATGCAGGATTTGGATCTCTTAAACAATCAAATGCTGACGACTCATAATACAGCCGGCTCGCATCCTATCTGTATAAATGAGATACAGGCATCACCATCCGATGAACAGCCCGAATGGATCGAGCTTTTCAATATTTTCGATCATGCACTCGATATTTCAGGGTGGACACTTACAGATAAGAGCGACACGCTCATTTTACAGCCAGCGAAAAGCACGGTAGCACAAAGCGACTATATTGTGATACTTCCGGATGAAAATGACTCGCTCGCCCTGAAAGCACACTTCACCTACCTAGACACCCTTACTCATTTTGTTTTTGCATGGGAACTTCCCTCTCTGAATAATGACGAGGATATCCTTGTGCTCCGGGACGAAAACGGCTGCTTGATAGACAGCATTAATTACTTCAGCGAGTGGAAAGAGATCGAGGACAATTCTCTCGAGCGCATCAATCCGCATCTTGCTACAGAGAATTCCGATAATTGGGATAGTTCTGTGAGTAGTTTGGGAGCGACACCCGGCAAGCAGAACAGTATTTATGTCGAGCACATTATTCCTGAGGTTGAGCTGACCGTCACACCCAACCCGCTTTCCTACAGGGAGAAAAAATCTGTGCTTATCGAATACAATCTGCCCGAACCGATAACAAAAATAAACATCCGCATTTTTGATATGAAAGGACGAATGGTTCGCTGGCTCACAGACCAGCAATGGGTTGCAGCCCAGGGCACGATCATCTGGGACTGCAAGAACGAAAACGGAAACGTGGTGCCGATTGGAATTTATATTGTTCATCTTGAAGGAGGAGGAAAACAGAGTGGTAAAATATATGAAAAAACAACGACAATGGTAATAGGAGAAAAATGAAAATCACATTACCTCTGGTCACTAAGCCCTGCTTGGTGACCCAAATAACAGGCGCATCCAAGCGGGGGCTTGGATACGAGAGTGTGGAGTTAATAGGATTTTCATTATAGATGAAGGTTTGACATATTTATAAAGCTTGTCATTCTTGAGCGGAATGAAATGGAGCGAAGAATCTCGGCAAGAGAAAAACTAAATCATCATGACTACTAACCGGAACAAATAAATTTGAGAAGGAATGGGTTTATCCCATCTGCGAACTGTTTACCCTCCCCAAATATCTCCACCTCAAGACAACTGCAACAAAAGGAACTAGCACCAATATTATCAAATGGAAAGCATATCCTTTTATGGACTGCCATCCTCCACCCATAACGCTCAATTTTAAAAAACCATTAAAAAATGGCGTGGTGGGAATAGTGTATGAAAGCCACTTTATCGGCAGGGGCATAGCAGAAAGGGGCCAGGAATACCCGCATATCAAAAAGAGCGGATAAGACGTGAATGCCATGATTTCCATGTATCGTTTCTGGCTATGGAAGAAGGATGCAACAAAGAGCGTGTAGAACAGTGCAGAGAACAAAAAGAGCAAACTCATGACAGCCAAAGCAAGTAGGTTGCCCGTTATCGGGATTTCAAAAGCATGAAAAATTACCGCAAAAAAGAAGAGGGAATAGGCAACATAAAAAAGTACGTAAAACCCGCTCTTGCCGGAAAGCATTTGAAACAGGTTATTTTTTAACGCAGCAAAGAGTTTAGAGAATTTGTTCTGTTAATATTATAATCAAAACAGAAAGTTAACATCCAGACTTGTATTTTTGAGCTTCTGGGGCTATATGTATTCCTAATAAAGAGGTGTGCCATTTTCTTGACAGCATATTTAGAGAGTAAAAATATTGTATTCCTTTGACGCGGGGTGGAGCAGTTTGGTAGCTCGTCAGGCTCATAACCTGAAGGTCGTAGGTTCAAATCCTGCCCCCGCTACCATTTTTTTGAATTCGCGGCGATGTAGCTCAGCTGGTTAGAGCATCGGAATCATAATCCGAGTGTCCGGGGTTCAAGTCCCTGCATCGCTACCATTTTTTTGCTGCCGTTAAGGCAGTTTTTTATTCAATGCGCGCCAGTAGCTCAGCAGGATAGAGCAACAGCCTTCTAAGCTGTGGGTCAGAGGTTCGAATCCTCTCTGGCGTGCCATTTTACTATTTAAAGTTTAAATCTCTAGGATTTCAATCTGATTTTCTGCGGTTCAAGTCCTTTTGCTACTACAATTTTAAAACCCATACAGCAGTTTTTTATTCAATGCGCGCCAGTAGCTCAGCAGGATAGTCCGCCAGCCGGCGGATCGGAGCTGTGGGGTCAGAGGTTCGAATCCTCTCTGGCGTACCATTTTTTACCCTTATCAAATTGCATATTTTATATCTTGACCACTCCAGCTTTTATTTTCCTATTTGTCCTATGTTTACAAAGATAATTTCTTTTTCAATTTTAGGAATCGATGCCATCCCTATTGACGTGGAAGTTGATACAAAACACACCTCGATGCCCTATTTCACAATGGTCGGCCTGCCGACGAATTCGGTCAAAGAAAGTAAAGACAGGGTCACTGCTGCAATAAAAAATAATGGGTACAAAAAGCCGCCACGTGCATATACTGTGAATCTTGCACCTGCAGATGTGAAAAAGGAAGGTGTGGGATTTGATCTTCCTATTGCTATAGGCATGCTCTCTTCGCTTAAACAGATTTATCCGGTCATTCTTGAAACTGTCGGCATGGTTGGGGAGCTTTCACTAAATGGCGAAGTCCGTCCGGTAGCGGGCATTCTACCCGTCACCATCGCTGCAAAAAATAAAGGGCTGGAAGGGCTGATCGTTCCTGAAGAGAATGCTAAAGAAGCCGCTGTCGTGGAAGGAATTTCAATATATCCCGTTAAAACTCTTGCAGAATGCATTGCCTTTGTAGAAGGGCGCGAAGCCATAGAACCATTGAGTATTGATATTTCTACAATTTTTGAAAATGAGCGCAGAGAGACTATTGATATCTTCGATGTGAAAGGACAATATAATGTAAAGCGAGCACTTGAAGTTGCTGCTGCCGGAAGCCATAATATTCTTATGATAGGACCTCCGGGCTCCGGCAAGACAATGCTTGCACGCAGGATTCCAACGATTCTACCCCAACTCACCTTGGAAGAGGCGTTGACCACCACAAAGATCCATTCTGTTGCAGGAAAAACAGCTCACGAGCGCTCACTGATAGCCACGAGACCTTTTCGTGCCCCGCACCATACAATAAGCGATGTTGCGCTTATCGGAGGAGGTAGTTACCCGAAACCGGGCGAAGTATCTCTCGCACATAACGGCGTACTTTTTTTGGACGAGTTGCCGGAATTTAAAAAATCCGTATTAGAAGTACTCAGGCAACCACTTGAGGATGGCATTGTCACGATTTCAAGAGCTGTCCAATCGCTTACATTCCCTGCCAATTTCATGCTCGTCGCATCAATGAACCCCTGCCCCTGCGGTTATTTCGGAAGCAATGTAGAAGGGCATACATGTACCTGTTCGCCCACCATTATACAAAAGTATGTTTCAAGGATATCGGGACCTCTTCTGGACCGTATTGATATTCATGTTGAAGTACCAGCAGTGAAATATGACGAACTCTCAAGAGATCCGAAGGGTGAAAGATCAGAGGTCATACAGGAGAGGGTGAATGCTGCGCGGAATGCTCAACACCAGCGCTTTGCAGGCTCAAGAACGACCTACTCTAATGCGGACATGGAATCAAAACAGATACGGGAATTCTGCAGGATAGACGAGGAGGGCAAAAAGCTCATGAAGATCGCTATTGAAAAACTAGGGCTTTCAGCACGGGCTTATGACCGCATACTAAAAGTTTCCCGGACTATTGCAGACCTTGAAAAAAGTGAACAAATTACTCCTGCTCATATAAGCGAAGCAATTCAATACCGCAGCTTGGATAGGAAGTACTGGGTATAAATGAGTTCAACGGAGATCATTCAGAAATTCGATTGGAAGCTGATGGTCATACTTCTGCTTCTTCTGATTTTCGGAGAACTTGCATTGTATAGTGCTTCAGTGCAGAAGGTTGGAGAGGAAATAATTGTAAGCGACTTTTATATCAAACAGCTTGTATGGATAATAATGGGCCTTGCCGTTTTTTTTACCATATTATATATCCCAGATGTCATATTAGACCTGCTTATCGTACCATACAATATACTGATCTTTCTGATGCTGATCCTTGTGCTGATACTTCCGTCCATTAAGGGTGTACATCGCTGGATAAGTCTCGGAAGCGTGCATATTCAGCCATCCGAATTTGCAAAGATTGGGGTAATTTTCCTTCTTGCGAAGGTTTTTTCAATCAAATATATGCCCACTTCAAAAATTGTGCTCTTTGGCTTCCTTATCGCCACACTTCCTGCACTACTTGTGTTAATACAGCCAGATCTCGGAAGTACGCTGGTCTTTTTTGCGATCTTATTTCCAATGATGTATTTTGCAGGTGTCTCTTTTTTTACTTTATTTATTATCGTTACACCACTCATAAGTATTCTTGTGGGTTTCAATATAACGTATTGGATAATCTTTGATATATTTCTTCTTCTTGTATTGATTTTTCGAAAAGTATCATTGCTTCCTGCGGGAGCTATTCTGGTAGGAAATGCTTTCATCTCATTAGTAACCCCGTTCATGTGGTGGAGCATGCATGACTATCAGAGAAACCGTATTCTCGCATTCATCAACCCTAAATTCGATGTGCTTGGAAGCGGGTATCAGATCATTCAATCAAAGATCGCTGTTGGTTCCGGTGGTATTTTCGGCAAAGGTTTTTTGCAGGGAACTCAAAAGAACTTGAATTTTTTACCGGAACAGCAAACTGATTTTATTTTCTCTGTGATAGGAGAAGAACTCGGTTTCGTTGGATGTTTTATCCTGATGCTCCTTTTTGGGGCGCTTATATGGCGCATTGTCATAATCCTAAGAAAAATCAGAATCGACAGGCAAAGACTTATCATTGTAGGCATTCTTGCCTATTTTATATTTCAGATAGTCGTCAATATCGGCATGAACATCGGGATCATTCCTGTCGTAGGAATTCCCCTTCCGTTTGTCAGTTATGGAGGGAGCAGCCTGCTTCTTAATCTTGCTTCAATGGGACTTATTTTTAAATATGCCAGGGAGCGCAGTTTTGTGTGATGAAAATTGGTTAAAATTTTTCTTGCATGATTTTTTACACTCACAGCAAAATGTATAACTTATGAAAATTAAAGAATTATTTGATGAAGCCCTTCGAGAACACAAGAAGGTTATCAACGGGATAGAAGCTTTTTATCCGGCTATTGAAGCAATTGCATCACAAATGTCCGAAACCCTTGGAAGGGGCAATAAGATCATGCTGTGCGGAAATGGCGGGAGCGCTGCGGACGCACAACATATTGCCACCGAGTTCGTTGTTAGGTTTCGAGGTGATTTCAACAGAAGGTCTCTGCCGGCAATTGCGCTTACTACCGACTCATCGCTGCTCACTGCATGTGCAAATGATTATGGTTTTGATGAGGTTTTTAAACGCCAGGTTGAAGGACTCGGAAATGAAGGTGATCTTTTGATTGGAATAAGCACCAGCGGCAACTCTCCGAATGTGTACAAAGCATTGGAATATGCGAACGAGCAGAACATCCAGACGATTTTACTGGCAGGGAGAGATGGCGGCAAGATCGCCGAAATTGCAAAATATTCAATTATCATTCCACATAAGGATACAGCCCGAATTCAGGAAGCTCATATTACAGTAGGACATATCCTCTGCAGGCTTACTGAAGAACTGATTTTTCAAATAAACCCATAGATAGGAGATGAAATGGCGAAGAAAAAGGAAACTGTTGAGAAATATCTCTATGACGCAAAAAAATTCTGTGTGCCCGTTACTAAGATCGGCAGCCTGGAGAGCATTCAGTTTGTAATCGATGACTTTGTTGAAAAGAAAGTGACGTTCTGCGTTGATGGCAGCGATGACCGCTGGGAAGTCTGGCGCATCGAAGAAGAAGGAGATTCTGATAAGATTAAGAAAAAAGATTTTCCGAGAAAGCCAAAATTTTTATATATTAATGGCGGTAAGCTCGATTATGTTTTGAAAAAATAATGAAGGAGAATATATGTCTCTAATAGATGGAATTTTTGCTCGTGAGATATTAGATTCTCGTGGGAATCCTACAGTTGAAGTTGATGTTATGCTCGAATCCGGTTACTGGGGACGAGCTGCTGTTCCCTCAGGCGCCTCGACAGGTGAGTATGAAGCAGTGGAACTTCGAGATGAAAATGATGAACGATATAATGGAAAAGGTGTACTGACGGCAGTTAAAAACATAAATGAAATAATTGCACCTGAAATACTGGGTATCGAAAGCGAACGGCAGGTTGAAATAGATGCCATAATGTGTGACATGGCCGGATCGCCGAATAAAGAAAAGCTCGGGGCGAATGCGGTTCTTGGTGTTTCTATGGCTGTGGCTCGCGCGACGGCACTGGAGCTAGAGCTTCCGCTTTATCGATATTTGGGCGGCACAAATGCAAAAACATTACCCGTTCCCATGCTGAATGTGCTCAATGGTGGAAAGCATGCTGATAATAATGTTGATGTTCAGGAATTCATGATCATGCCGTTGGGAGCTGAAAAATTTTCTCAAGCGCTGCAAATGGCTACCGAAACCTTTCATGCTTTGAAAATGATTTTGAAAAATGGTGGATACAGTACTGCGGTTGGTGACGAAGGTGGATTTGCGCCCAATCTTGGGTCCAACGAAGAAGCAATTAAATTCATTCTGAGAGCGATTGAAACAGCCGGATATCGTCCGGGTGAAGATATTTCTATTGCATTAGATTCTGCAGCATCATCATTTTTCCAATCCGGGAAATATGTTTTCAATACAGGCAAAACCGAGAAGCTCTCAAGCGCCGATCTCGTGGGCATATACAAAGAGTGGATAAGAAAATATCCTATCGTTTCTCTGGAAGACGGGCTTGACGAAAATGATTGGAAGGGCTGGAAGCTCCTTACTGATGAACTTGGCGAAAAAATTCAAATTGTCGGCGACGATATTTTTGTAACAAATATCAGACTGCTGGACAGGGGCATCAAAGAAGGTGTTGCGAATTCAATACTTATTAAACTGAACCAGATCGGCACGGTGACAGAAACACTTGATACTGTCGAACGGGCAAAGAATGCAAGCTATACTTGTGTTGTATCTCACCGCTCAGGAGAAACCTGTGACACATTCATTGCAGACCTCGCCGTAGCAGTGAACAATGGGCAGATCAAGACCGGCTCAACATCCCGCTCTGAACGTATTGCTAAGTATAATCAGCTTTTACGAATAGAAGAAGAGCTGGGTAAGACTGCGCGATTTCCAGGAAAAAATCTCTTTGATAAAATAAAATAAAAAACATTATGGATGCCCGAAGAAGGAAAAAATCTACCGGATGGCGGAGCAATGTAAAGATTTTTCTGATCCTTCTCCTTCTCGGGCTTGTGTGGTTCCTGTTTTTTTATAAATATAGTGTCATCAAAATTTTGCGAACGAGCTTTCTCCTGAACCAGAAAACTGAAAACATCGAGAGACTTGCAAATGAGCGCGAAGTTCTGGAAGAAGAAAAAATGAACCTCGAGAAGCAGGACCCTAAAACAATTGAGAAAAAAGCCCGTGAATTGGGTCTTGCAAAAGAAGGTGAAACCATAATCCGTATCAAAAAAGCGAATGAAAACGAAGAAGACAATTAAAGGAAAGTTGCTTACTGCGATTTCACCCGAAAGGGTTTTATTTCTTGATCCCGGATATCTTGTTATTTCTGAAGATGGCAATATAGAAGATGTCTGCAAAGAAATCCCCAAAGGCGGAGAGCATGATCCAGAATATTATGATCTTTCCGACAAGTTGATATGCCCCGGCTTTGTTGATATTCATAATCATCTTCCACAATTTACTTTAAGCGGATTATACAGGGGCAATCTTTTTGAATGGTTGAGCGACATTGTTTTCCCGGCAGAGGGACGGTTTTCATCTCCCGAAGTTGCAGAACGATTTGCGGGACGATTCTTTCAGGAACTGCTAAGCAAAGGAACTACAACGACGAGTTCATATGTAACGAGTCATAAACAAGCAACCGATATTGCTTTTCAGTGTGCAGAAAAATCAGGCATCAGGGCATTTCTGGGTAATGTGCTCATGAATCAAAATGCTCCGGACTATCTTATTAAAGACACACCAATTTTGTTACGGGATTCCGAAGAACTTATTGAAAAGTGGGAAGGGCATGATAATGGAAGACTGCGTTATGTGCTCACTCCCCGCTTTGCCCCATCTTGTTCCTTTGATCTGCTGCAGGGAATTGGAAAAATTGCAAAGAAACGTGGCGTGCACATCCAATCACATCTTGCAGAAAGTAAAGCAGAGATCGCAACTGTTATGGATATTTTTCCTGACCTTGAAAATTATACCGATGTGTATTTTAAAGCAGGATTGCTCACAGAAAAAACGATTGCTGCACATTGTATCTATCTTAATGAGGGAGAGATAGAAATACTCAAGAAAACAGGAACCAAGGTAAGCCATTGCCCTTCATCAAACCGATTTCTTCAAAGCGGTATTATGCCATACCGAAAGTTGGAAAAGAGCGGCATTCCCATCGGTTTGGGAACAGATGTGGGCGCCGGATACAGCTTATCAATGTTTTCTGAAATGAGGGAAGCAATCGAATCTTCAAAAACAATACATTTTCTGGATACCTCTGCCGTCTATAATCCCCTTACCTCTATTGAAGCATTCTATCTTGCTACGCTTGGCGGGGCCGAAGCACTTACTATAGAAGACGAGACAGGTAGTCTTGAACAGGGAAAAAGCGCCGATTTCTCTGTAATTGATATTGCGCAGCTTAATGTATGTAATGAGAACTTTTTTTCAAACCCCGAAGACCTAATATCAAAGCTGATCTATAGTAACGGAGAGAATTACATAGAAGAAGTTTATATAAAGGGAAAGTTGGTTTATAAAAAATAATTTTTTTCTAGAAACAACGATATATCTTCTCTGTCCCAAGTTAAACTTGAGAGCGAGCGTTACAATAAGACAAAAAGGCATTTTCTTTATTTCTTTACAAGAAACTTTGCGCAATGAACTTCCACATTATGAACTATAAAAAACATAGCAAAAGGCAATTTGGCTGATGCCGGTATTGTCCGAAGCAAAAGCATAAATAAGGAGTCAAAATGTATACAGTATTATTTATTATATTATTGATCATTGCGGGTTTGATCATTCGCAGCGGAATCAAAAAGAAGAAAAAAGGTGTGACAATTCTCGGATTTATTATTCTTGTGCTTACACCGCTTTTCTTTTGGCTGCTGGATTTTTGGGGAGAAATGCTGTGGTTTCATAATCTTGGCTATGGGTCACGTTTCTGGGAAGTGGTCTTGTCGCAATTTTTCAGCGCTGTTGCAGGCGGAGTATTTGGAATAATATTTATTTTCCTGTTAACATTTACCCTCGGGAAAGGACAAAAGATTGTACGAATAATTGCTTGTGGGGCTGGGGTGATCATTGGCGCTAATTGGGGATATGCAAATTGGTCGGTTTTTCTGAAATATTTCAATTCAATTACCACTGCGGAGGTCGATCCGATCCTTCACATAAATACCGGATTTTACCTTTTCAAGCTTCCTTTTTATGATGCCCTTTACACAATTTTGATCATTCTTTCTGTCATTTCGCTGATAGCATTGCTTTTTTCCAAGCTCTTTACCTTTGAGAGGGGTCAAGTAAAAGTAGTGAATCTCGACGGTGAAGAACTTCAACAGATAAGCTTTGGTTCTATTTATTTCAATGCAGGTATTGTAGTACTGGTGCTGGCTTTGGGTAAACTTCTGGAGCGGTTTCATCTCATGTATTCCACATGGGGAGCAGTACACGGACCCGGATGGACAGATGTGCATTTACGCTTTCCTGCTTATACAGTTGTGATTATTCTCACGGTCATTGCTGCGCTATTTTTGATCATTCCTCAGCTGAGAACAGTACTGCAAAAAAAACTCAGCAGGGGGGATGGATTCGGTGCCCGCAGACGGCTTTCCCCCATTGTAATTCTGGCAGTGATAGTCATTGCCTTCTGGATACTGGCTCTTGAAGCCGTGCCGAGACTTTTCCAATGGCTTAGGGTCGAGCCCAATGAGATTACCATGGAAAAACCCTATATAGAGAACAATATCGAATTTACCCGCAGGGGTTTCAAGCTTGATGATGTCGAGGAGCGGGAATTCCCCGTAAGTGATGTTTTTACTCCCAACATGGTGACCGAGAATGAAAATATTTTTAAAAATATCCGGCTTTGGGACTGGAGAGCACTGGACGCCGTGTATAAGCAGTTCCAGGAAATCCGGCTTTATTATGAATTTGTTGATGTGGATATTGATCGTTATATGATTGATAATAAATATCGCCAGGTTATGGTGTCAGCTCGCGAGATGAGATTTTCCAACCTTCCGTATCAAAGCCAGACCTTTGTGAATAGAAGATTTAAATATACTCACGGATATGGTATTACTCTGACAAATGTGAGTGAGTTCACTCCCCAGGGGCTGCCCAACCTCCTCATTAAAAATATTCCCCCAACGAGCACTTATCCCGATCTGGATGTGACGGTTCCACAAATTTATTATGGCGAGCTTTCTTCCGGACACGTGATCGTAAATTCCGAAGAAGAGGAATTCGATTATCCTAAAGGTGAGGAGAATGTTTATACTCGCTATTCAGGAGCCGGTGGGGTGCAGATTTCTAATTTCTGGAGGAAATTTCTGTATGGGTGGAAGTTCGACGGTACACGCTTGCTGCTTTCGGGTTACCCTACTCAAAACAGCCGGATCATGTTTCACAGGCAAATAAAAGACAGGGTAAGAACTCTCGCACCGTTCCTGCAGTTCGACAACGATCCTTATATCGTACTGAGCCAGGGAAGATTATATTGGATGATCGATGCATACACGACCTCGGGATATTTTCCTTATAGTGAGCCATATCGCTCAAGCGAGATTGCGCAGCAAAGATCTGCGGCCCGTTCTCTCCAGAATCTCGTTTCCAACTCTATGAGAAATATCAACTATATCAGGAATTCCGTGAAGATAGTAATAGATGCCTATAATGGCTCGACGGATTTTTATATTTATGATGAAGAAGATCCAATCATTCAAGTATGGAGCAAGATCTTCCCTGGAATGTTCAAGTCAAAGGACGAAATGCCTAAGGCAATGCAGAAACATGTGCGCTATCCTGGAAAGATGCTGCTTATCCAGGGGCTTGTCTATGCAAAATATCATATGAATGACCCCGCAGTATTTTACAATCAGGAAGATCTGTGGATCAGGGCGACCGAGAAATATTACAGTAAGGTACAGGCGGTTGAACCCTATTACATCATGTGGGAAATTCCTGAAACAAACCAGCAGGAGTTTGTCATGATCCTTCCCTTCACGCCCAAGAAGCGGCAGGTGCTTATCGGTTGGATCGCAGGTATGTGTGATGGAGATAATTACGGGAGGTTCATCGCATATAAATTTCCCAAGGAAAAACGAGTGCTTGGCACCCAGCAGGTCGAGACAAAGATCGACCAGGATTCATACCTTTCGGGACAGCTCACACTCTGGGATCAGCGGGGATCGAATGTGATACGCGGAAATGTACTGGCAATTCCGATTGAGAATACTCTCCTTTATGTCGAGCCGATCTATCTTCAGGCGGAAACAGCCGCATATCCCGAACTTCGGCTTGTTGCGGTCATGCACGGAGATGAACTCAGCTATGCAGAAACATTTGATAAAGCGCTACAAGGACTTTTCGATAAGCAGATTGCAAACATTATCACAGAAAAGGATGTGGGAGATGTATTTACTATAGAGGAATTGATCAGCCAAGCAAATACTGCCTTTGAAAATTATATTAAATTTCTTGGGGAAAAGCGATATAATGATGCATCCAATGCGTTGCAGGAACTTGAAAACAAATTGAAAGAGCTATCTGACGAAGGATCTTTCAGTACTGGTTCGGAATAATTATTCACGCAATTGAAACTTTAGCGAGGGTGAGAATAGCCATTCTCACCTTCGTTTGTTTGAGGTATCATGGACAATTTCATAGCACACGTAATTTCTGATTTGCTTCGCAGCGAATGTAATGAGTGTGATTCGAGAACTGAACGGTGGAAATTCTTGACACATTCCCTACTACCGAAATTTTTCTGAACTATGATTAAGGATATAGAAAAAATCATCGGTATTATAATTATCAACTCGCCGCCCTGCTGGTTCTGACAAAAATTTTGTAGAACCGCGATGGGGCAACCTGTGGCGGTTTTTTTTATATCCAAAATAAATAAAATGGTGTTGTACTATGTTCAAAAAAATCGACGTGAAAGCAAAACCTGCAGACTTCGAAAGTTCGGTTCGTGAGTACTGGAAGCAGCACAATATCCCACAAAAAAGTGAAGATTTCCGTGAAGGCGCGCCGAAGTTCGTATTTTATGAAGGACCTCCAACAGCAAACGGAATGCCCGGCATTCATCACGCGATAAGCAGAACCCTGAAGGACGTTGTTTGCCGTTATAAAACCATGCAGGGATACCAGGTTCGCAGGAAAGCCGGATGGGATACCCACGGACTGCCGGTTGAAATCGAAGTTCAGAAACAGCTTGGATTTTCTGTCAAAAAAGAGATTGAGGATTATGGCATAGAGAAATTCAACAAAAAATGCCGCGAGTCTGTTTTTACGTATGAAAAAGAGTGGCGGGAGATGACAAACCTGCTTGGATATTGGCTCGATCTGGATAACCCCTACATCACGCTGACGAACGAATATATCGAAACCGTGTGGTGGATACTCAATCAATATTGGAAGAAGGATATGATCTACGTTGATAAAAAGATCGTGCCCTTCTGCCCGAGCTGTGGTACACCTCTCTCCGACCACGAAGTAGCCCTTGGATACAAAGAAGTTGAAGATCCATCAGTCTATATCCGCTTCAAGGTGAGGGATGAGAAAAACACCTATTTTCTTGCATGGACAACTACTCCATGGACGCTTATATCAAATGTAGCGCTCGTCGTTCATCCTGATCATGATTATGTGAAAGTAAAGACAGGAGATGAATATCTGATACTGGCAAAAGCACGCCTCGACGTCCTCAAAGATAGCTTTGAAATAGTTGAACAGTACAAAGGTAAAGACCTTGAATACAAAGAATACGAGCAACTCTTTCCTTTTATCAAGCCCGAAGAAAAAGCATTCTACGTTGCGCTTGGAGATTATGTAACCATGGAAGACGGAACCGGTATCGTGCACACGGCACCTGCTTTTGGAGAGGAGGACTTTGCAATCGGCAAGCAGTACGGTCTTCCGTTTATGCGACCTGTGGACGAAGAAGGAAAATTCACGTCCGAGATCACGGATTGGGCAGGAGAGTTCGTAAAAGATGCGGATAAAGGCATCATAAAAGATCTCAATATGAGAGGAATGCTCTACTTGCGCACTCAGGTGAAACACACCTATCCTTTCTGCTGGAGGTGCGACAGTCCGCTTATCTATTTTGCACGCAAGTCTTGGTATATCAGAACTACTGCATACAAAGACAAAATGATTGAGAACAACAGAAAGATCAAATGGTATCCTTCCTACGTTGGGGAAGGCAGATTTGGCGATTGGCTGGAAAATAATAGAGACTGGGCGATCAGCAGAGACCGCTACTGGGGCACTCCGCTCAATATCTGGCTCTGTGAAAAATGCGGACATCAGTTTTCCCCGGGATCAATAAAAGAACTTCAGGAAAAGGGAACGCTTGTTGACGGTGCTCCCGTTCCGGACGACATCGAACTTCATAGGCCCTATGTTGATAATATCATATTTACTTGTTCTGAATGCGGTGGCATAATGCGAAGAACTCCTGAGGTAATCGACTGCTGGTTTGATTCCGGTTCAATGCCATTCGGGCAATGGCACTATCCTTTTGAAAATGAGGATATCTTTGATAAGGAACTCTTCCCCGCAGACTTCATTGCAGAAGGAATTGACCAGACACGAGGATGGTTCTATACAATGCTGGCGATTGCAACTTTTATAAAAGGAGAGTCATCATATAAGAGCTGCTTGGTGAACGAAATGGTACTGGATAAACACGGTAAAAAGATGAGTAAGTCCAAAGGAAATGCCGTTGATGTGTTTAAAATTTTAGATAAATATGGCGCTGATGCTACTCGCTGGTACATGCTCTCAACAAGTCCTCCGTGGACACCTACCCGCTTTGACGAAGAGGGTGTGCTGGAAGTGAATAAAAAATTTATCGGCACCCTGAAAAACGTAGCATCATTCTTTGTAACTTATGGCAATATTGATAATTTTGAGTATAAGGAATATTCCATAAATCCGGAGGATCGTCCTGAACTGGATAGGTGGATAATTTCTCGCTTGAATTCTGTGATAAAAAAAGTACGTGAGTTCAACGAGAAGTACGACCTTACCCGTGCAGTGCGCTTGCTGCAATCCTTTGTGATCAACGATGTGAGCAACTGGTATGTGCGCCGCATTCGAAAGCGCGTGTGGGCTTCGGGCATGGAGGATGACAAAGTTGCAGTATACGTGACGCTTTATGAAGTCTTGCTTGCGGTCTCTAAATTATGTGCTCCATACACACCCTATATTTCTGAGAAGATCTTTCGGTCTCTTACGAATAAGGAAAGTGTTCATCTGGAAAATTATCCAGAACATGATGAAGAACTGATCCTGCCGAAACTCGAGAAAGAGATGCAGGACATAATCGATATTGTGTCACTTGCACGTGCTGCAAGAAATGAAGTGCAAATAAAGATACGCCAGCCGCTGCGAACGCTCTATGCTCCCGAAGAAATGAAAGATGTTGTTGAACGGATGAAATCACTGATTATAGAAGAGATAAACATCCATAATATAGAGTATGTAAGAGATAAAACCCGTTTTATGGATTACAGCATTAAACCGGATTACAAAGTGCTGGGACCCACCTACGGCAAGCACATGTCACACATTGCGCAAGCACTTCAAAATGCGGACGCAAACCACCTCATCGATGTCCTGAATAAAGATGGAGTCTATCATCTCGATGTCGATACGAATGAGATAAAGATCACAAAAGAAAGTCTACAGATAGAGACGCAAAATAAAAAAGGTTTTGTGTACGGTGAAGATGGTGATGTCTTTGTTGCGCTCGATACTCGAATCGATGAAGAGCTCCTGCTTGAAGGAAATGCCCGGGAGCTGGTAAATAAGATCCAATTCATGAGAAAAGAAGAAGATTTTGATATTATGGATAGGATAATTATTTCCTTCTTCACGGAATCCGATGATATTATGGAGACCTTCGAGAAATTTACAAATTATATCCGGAAAGAGACGCTTGCTGTTGAAATTGTTGAAATGGAAAACTCGGATAATATGAAAAGCTGGAACGTGAATGGAAAAGAAGTTTTTCTTCAGGTCAAAACTACGAAATAAAATAAAAATCTGTAATTATTGAGTGTAGGGAGCGCTTTGCGGTGCCCCCCTTTTTTATTCATCCCATCGTTCCCCAAGCTCAAACTCAACATCTCATTCCCAAAGCCCAAACATAATTCCTCGTTCCCCAAGCTTTAGGACGTTAAATGCGAAGCATATTTAACTGTTCCCACTTTGGGAATGTCCTGTGCGTTACCAAGCTGGGGCTTGGTAACGAGAGGAATTATATTTATATTTTCTATTTTTAATTTTCTTTCTCTCTGTGCCCTCTGCCCACCACGGCGTCCTTTCTGGGCGTATCCGCTATCTGGCGGAGAATACTGAAATAGATACAGGTGTTCTCTGTGGTAAAAGGTTTTTACAACCCTATCTCTATCCCGACAGGGCAGTGATCCGAGCCCATAACACCAGGCAGAATAAAAGCATCCTTCAGATTGGGCTTCAGCATCTCTGAGATCAAGAAATAATCAATTCTCCACCCAACATTATTTACACGGGCATTGAACATATAGCTCCACCACGAATAATTTCCACCTTCCTGATCGAACTCCCGAAAAGTATCTATAAAACCTGCATCAATAATTCGAGTAAAATCCTCCCGCTCTTCATCAGTAAAACCTGCATTATGATGATTGTCTTTTGGACGAGCTAGATCTATTTCTTTATGTGCGACATTAAGATCACCGCAAAAGATAATGGGTTTGACTGCCTCTAGATTTTTCATATACGCAAGGAAATCTTTATCCCAAACTTGCCGGTATTCAAGACGGGTAAGTCCTCTTTGAGAATTCGGGGTGTACACATTCACAAGGTAAAAATTTTCATATTCAAGAGTGATGACACGCCCTTCATTATCGTGCATGATGATCCTCATGTCATTAAAAGCATTGATGGATTTTTCTTTGGTGAAGATCGCAGTGCCGGCATAGCCCTTTTTCGTCGCATAATTCCAATAATCATGGTATTCGGTGAAATTCAATTCAACCTGACCGGCTTGCAGTTTGATTTCCTGGATGCAAAGAATATCGGGATCTTCATCCTGAACGAAATCATTAAATCCCTTTTTAAGAGCAGCACGAAGTCCGTTTACATTCCAGGAGATCATCTTATAATTCTTCACGCACGATCCTTTTCAAGTTCCAGGATCTTTTCGCATATGAGCGCAGCGCTGTAAAGAGCATACTTCTTCTTTGATATATTGAGCTGGGTATAGCAGACCACGCTGTAAGTCCACTCAAGAAGTGCAATAAGATAAGGAACAATATCAGTTTCAAAAATGGTTACCACATTTGCATATTCCCGAAGTTTACAGATCATTTTGTATGCCTTTTCCACCATAGGATCTTTTCCATGATAAACAAAAGGCGGAATCTGTCCAAGGCGGGTTGGCACTAATAGACCCTGTTCAAACTCAAGCATTTTATTGAGGTCTTCTTCGCTTTCGATGGAGCACATCTCTATCTTAAAGATTGGTTCCAGTCGGGCAAAATCAGCGACGACATTACGTGGCTTTGTTTCGGAGAAATCTATTATGTAAATATTTTCTTTTTCGTCCAGAAGAATATTTTGCATGTTCAGATCGCCGTGAGTAACTGTCTTATACCACAGTTTTGACTGTTCTTTTCGAATGGGATATTCATGCTTAAGAAAATAGAAGGGATTGATAATTTCCCTGCCCAATTCATCACAATGGAGCTTTTCTGTATCAGCCGAGATACCCAATTCCTGGTCGAGGCATTCAAAAAGGTTAGGGAATAAAATCAGGGGGGAATGCTCGATGTAGGGATATATATGCTTCCAGTGCGGCTGCCCATACCAGGGCTTGAGGATGTCAGTAAAAATGCGATCAAAAAGCGGGATAAGCTTTTCTGCAGGATATTTCTTATAATAATCGGTCAACCACACGAGGGTGCTTTCCGAGCCATTTATGCCCACAAAATTATATCGCAATCCAGCCCAATTTTTATGGGTTGTCGTTCCCATGATGGTCGTGCTGTTGTTGAGTATAAATTTTTTCACATATTTATGATACGCATCCACTTCGTTATCATTGTTCTTGATCGAACCTATTTTAAGAACAGTGGGTAAGAGTCTTCTACCTTCTTTATCGAAACCAGTTACCCGAAAAACCGTTGAGGTATAACCGCCGTGTAATTGATTGAGAATGACTTTTCCGCAGTCTGAATATATTCTGCGGATTATAGTGTCCCATTCTGCAGCATAGGAAGTGCCTTCAGCGGTTTCGATGGTGAGCTGTTTTTCTTCTGCCGGTCGCAATGCCGAAGGAAGAAATATCCACGAACTGGTATTTGAGATCTCCGTTCTGGGTTCTATATGCACGACATCCTTAACGCATTCTGTCTTTGTGATCTGTGACACAAGGGTCCCAAAATCTTGGATGTCAACTGAAAATTCGTCGTCCAATAAAAATGCGTTTGCGTAGACCCCGGAAGAGATCGAAAGGAGCTGCAAATTATTAAGAAGCGGTCTGAGGTCTTTATCTTTCGCAAGGATTTCATAGTCGTAGTATATGCCAACAATAAGAGCTTTTTTGCTTGTCTCGTTTTTACAGGCAGCAAATTGGCTTACTGAGAGAGCATCCGCCGTTTCTATTTTTGAAGCATATAGAGTCCCGACTTCTGCTAAAGTAATAAAACCCCATGCAGGCGGGACGGAATCAAATTTGGGCTCCAAAAAGGCATGAAAGTTTCCGAGGAGTTTTTCAAGAGTGATGAGATTTTGTCCGTCCTGTTTTATCTTCACAGATGGCTCTCCTGAAAAACTTAATGCTTGAGCAAGATACATCTGGACTTCAACGGGTTTGTTCGTAAAAAGAAAATCGGGTCTGCAATATCCATCGGCAGGAGAAACACCGGCAGCAGTTGTCAACGAGACGAACAATCCCAATCCCTCTTGTGCCTGTTCAGAAGTGTTGCCGAAACCCCCAATACCAAAAGAGAGCCCGAGTTCCTTCAGATTTGTAGGAATAAGAGAAGTTTTATCAAATGTTGGTGAAGGAGATTTCTTCGAATTGTTCCAAATATCGATCTTCGAATTTGCTTCAAGCACACCTGTGCAGAGATAGGTACACCCCTGCTCTGTAAATTTTTCTTTGTGCTCGCCAGCTTTTTTCAGATGCCCGATATGAGCAAGCGCATCTTCTTGATCAGCCGTAACAGTGAAGTGTTTTGAGAGTCCGGTGAGCCGGAGCACCTTTGCCACATCCTGATCCATACCGAAAAGAACAAGCTTGCCCCCTCTTTTTCGGAGCTCTTTTTCCTTTTTAAGCAATGCTCTAATTCCGGCACTGGACATATAGTCGACATTCTGAAAATCAACGATCCAGTGAGAAGAATCAGGGTAGAGATTGTTCGTATCTTTTTCAAAAAGGTCAGCACCGAAACCGTCAAGGCGTCCCTTGAGGACGAGGCACGGGATTTCTTGATGTAGTTGAATTTTTATTTCGAACATTAGTATCCTCTGAAAAGTATTAAAAATTATTTATTTCTTAAAACATATCTCTCAATAGATAAGCGCTCCTGGGGAGTTGTCATAATGATGAGAGATGTACCTTTGCCGATCGTGTGGGTCTCATTCGGGCTGTATATCCACCCGATCTTTGTACGTACGGCAAGGAGGAGTGTGTTTTTATATTGTTTTAAATTCAGGTCTTTTAACTGCTTCCCTTCAAAGGAATCAAGTAGCGGGGTTTCTTCAATGCGAAGGTTTTTGTTCGTATCCCGAAGCATTGTATCAAGGAAAGTAACCACGGTCGGTCGTATCATTTCAGAAGCCATTCTCAAACCACCGATCAGTGTAGGAGAAACAACTGCAGTCGCACCGGCTTTCTTCATCTTCTCTGCATTCATATTGTTATGGCAGCTTGCCACGACCTTAATATCCGGATTGATCTGCCGTGCAGAAAGACTGATAACAAGATTCTTGTTGTCATCATCCATTGCAGCAAAGAGACCAAGCGCTTTTTCAATACCTGCTTTTTTCAGCACAGTATCGTCGATAGGATCTCCTTCAACATAAACCTGCTCCGGGAAGCGTTCTTCAAGGCGCGAGATTCGCTCACCATCTTGAGCTACAACCACACTATTCCTGTCGGTTGCATATAATTCATTAATAATATGGAGACCAACCTGTCCCACACCGCATACAATATAATGATCTTTCAGGCGTTCGATCTTTTTTTCCATCTTTCTTCTCCTGAAGGTGGCTTTTAATTCCCCTTCTACAGTAAACGAGGTTATCGTTGAAATCACATAAGTGAGAATGCCGATACCGGTAAAGGCAATGATCATTGTAAAGATCCTGCCGAAATTGTTTCCGGACAGATCTATAATTTCAGAATATCCGATAGTAGAGATAGTGATGACCGTCATATACAGACAATCGAGCATAGAATACGAATCACCCGCAATAGCCCAATACACTACCGTTGCACCAAATACAAGGATGAGCAGTGCGGCGCCTGCAACGAGGAATTTTTTTAGAAGCTTTGAGGTTAAATTTCCTTTCATAAGAGCAAACTCACTTATGGTTATTAGCTCTTCAGGGGATATTGAATGTCAATAATTTAGTGCAATCCTTTGTTTATTTATGAAATAGAATTATTGACAGGAATTACTTCCCCCAGCAAATGGTGTGAAGCTGCGCCCGTAGTTCAACTGGATAGAGCAACGGACTTCGGATCCGTGAGTTGGGGGTTCGACTCCCTCCGGGCGTGCCATTTTATAATATGAATAAAAAAGGTCTTTTTATTACTTTTGAAGGTATAGAAGGTTGCGGGAAAAGTACCCAGGCAAAGTTTCTAGCGGAATCACTCCGCGCACAGGGGCATACTGTTTTATCTACAAGGGAGCCAGGCGGACCAAGGATTTCTGAAGATGTCCGGTCGCTCCTCCTCAATAAAGAATTTACTGAGATGAACCGGCTCACTGAAGTATTTCTCTATATGGCAAGCAGAGCCCAACACACACTTGAATGGATCATACCGGCACTCGAAAAAGGGCAGATTGTTATCTGCGATAGATATTACGATTCCACCTATGCCTACCAGGGAGCAGCTAGAGAAATCCCCGAGAATGAAATAGCAACTATAAATACTATTGCTACCACTGGACTAAAACCGGATGTGACCTATATTATTGATGTCCCTGTCGAAATTGGTCTTGAGCGGCTTCATAACGGCACAAAAACTGAAGACATAGATCGTCTGGAAAGCGAAGATATTGATTTTCACAGAAGAGTCAGAGCCGGCTACCTTGAGCTGGCAGAAAAGGAACCGGAACGCGTAATTGTCATTGACGGGACAAAAAGCATAAAAGAAATTCATCAGGATATAATGAAAAATATGAAACAAAGATATGATTTATCAGGGGAGTAACAAAATGAAAAAGAAACAAGTACTGATATTTTTGGTTGTAGTTGCACTCATTTTTGGATTTTTGATCGGTAGAGTTGGTGTGGCAAAAGCAGAGAACACCCAGGGCAGTTTGTACGATTATATGAAACTCTTTACCGATATCATTACCAAACTCAATCAGGCACACGTTGAAGAAATTGATGCCGAAGAACTTTTTGAGAGTGCCATAAACGGCATGCTGGATTCTCTCGATCCTTACACAAGCTTACTCACACCGGAGGAATTCTCAGATTTGCAGACAAGTACAAAGGGAGAGTTCGGTGGTCTGGGCATTCATATTTCATCGGAAGACAGCGACTATATTACTGTGATCTCCGTGATCGAAGCGACTCCTGCCTATAAAGCTAATCTTCTGGCTGGAGATGAGATAATCGCGGTGGACGGTATGCCAACTGATGGGTGGACTTCTACAAAAGCTGTTGAGCACCTGCGCGGGCCAAAGGGTTCAAAAGTGACCATCACTATTAAGCGAGAAGGTCTTGATGAAAACTTCGACGTCGTTATTGAGCGAGACAAGGTCAAGATGGATAGTGTTCCCTACGCGTATAAAATTGGAGATATCGGTTATATCCGCATCACAAATTTTAATGCCAGTACCGGAGACGACCTGCATAATGCAATGGTTGATCTTGAAAAGCAGGGCGTAAAAGGATTGCTTATAGATGTTCGTTCCAACCCGGGTGGCCTGCTCAGCACTGCGATCGAAACTGTTGACCAATTCCTTCCAAAAAACAAACTCGTGGTTGAAACAAAAGGACGAGTTGCAACTTTTAATAGAAAATTTTACACAAAAGACAATTATGCCTTTAAGGGAATTCCGATCATAGTAATGGTGAATCAGGCAAGTGCGAGCGCCGCAGAAATTTTCTCCGGCTCACTTCAGGATTGGGATAAAGCCCTCATCGTGGGGCAAAACAGCTTTGGCAAAGGTTCTGTACAACAGCTTTTCCCGCTTCCTATGAACTATGGACTTAAGATCACCACCTCAAAATATTATATTGAGAGCGGTCGCTGTATTCATGATGATGCCAACGAAGATGCAATCAAGAAGAATGGGCGGATCGATCTCACAAAAAAGAGTCCACATGAGAAGGACTCAACCGAGGTGTTCTATACTGTTGCCGGTCGTGAAGTCTATGGCGGTGGCGGGATAACACCCGATATATTTATCGTTCAGGATACTTTGAATTCCTTTGAGCTTGAAGTACGCAGGAACAATGTGTTTTTTCCCTTTGCGGTAGATTTCCTTTCAAAAGTAGATGTCGATGAGAACTTCTATGTCGATGATGAACTCTTTGATGAGTTTATTGACAGTATTGTTGAAAAGGATATTGAATTTACCGAAGAAGAGCTTGCTGATTCCGAACCATGGTTGAGAAATGCGCTTGAGGCACAGATCATCAGCAACAAGTTCGGACTTGAAGCAGGAAATAAGATAGCGATAAGACAGGACCCTCAACTGCAAGCAGCGCTGGAGCTTTTTGAGCAGTACGGCTCATTGAAAGAAATGTTTGCCCACGCATACGAAGTGGCGCAAGAATAATAATCCCATAACATAAAATAAGAAGGCTCATTCACAAGATGATCCTTTTTTTTATTCACCACATATTCTGGTTACCAAGCCCCAGCTTGGTAGCCAGATGCATTACTAAGCTGGGGCTTAGTAAAGAGAATATCGGGGCAAGGGCATTTACTAAAATAAGGTTTTTTCAGGCTGGACTTCATCCTTGGATGGAGTTCAGTATGAACTGAAGAAAAAGGTTAATTCCGATATAATAAAAAAGCTCACAAAACCGCGAGCCTTTTCTTATTGAGTGTTTTCTCGTTCCCAACACCAGCCAACCGAACCTCATTCCCAAAGCTTTAGGACGTTAAATGCAAAGCATATTTAACTGTTCCTTCGTTGGGAATGCCCTGACAATACTAAGCATTACCAAGCCAGTCTCCATTGCATTTCAGTCTTCACTACGTTACGCCCAGACAGGACGCATTACCAAGCAGGGGCTTGGTAATGAGCTGCAAGCATATAATAAAAAAGCCCACAAAATCGTGAGCTTTCATTTGTGTTTAAAAACTTGTTATCTGATTATCACAACTTTTTTTGTTTCAAACAATTTGTTCTCAATAAGAAGCTGGTAAAGATAAATGCCGGAAGATAGACCGTTGCCGCGGGAATCTTTTCCATCCCATGAAAGTTGAATATCCTGATTTTTTTGGACATCATTATTATACAGCGTATTGACGAGCTGCCCTTTAATATTAAAGACATTCAATTCCATTTGACCTTGAGAAGGGGCAGTGATTACAAGGTGTATAGTGGTTGAACCGGAACCAAAAGGGTTGGGACTATTTTGTAATAAACAATCACCTACCTGAATCTCAAGTTCACCCCCTTCAGGATCGATTGGCAAAGATGAATTGTCTGAACCCAACAATTCAGTTGTAGCTTCACTCCAATCATCCGATTTAATAATAAGGCAATTTGGACTATTCCAGTATAAACCTGCAGTTGTATCTGGATTTTCAATAACTAATGTAATTGTTAATAATCTAGATGAAGTTGTACCAACAGATATCCCACTTGTTATCAACTCTATCTGTAACAACTTTCCATCAATCAGAGTATTGATTGTTCCATTTATACAATCACCTAAATTACTAGATACTGGATTTGAAAATGCATTATCGGTCACTTCGAATACCAATGTTGAGTTAAAAGATCCGAAGAGAGTTCCTAATGCTGTGTTAGTATCCCACGGGGGATCATTACGTTGTATATAAACATCAAAACTGTAAGATATACCAGCATTAATTTGAACATTCTTTATTTCCAACGTGCAATCTTCATCATCTTTTTCAAATAGACCATTATCTGTTCTGGGATTTGAGATTTTAAGATCGATAGTGTTATCATCACGAAGGGTTTGTGAAAAAAGAAGGGATGAAATGCCAATCAGGATAAGCAAAATTATAATTTTTTTCATATTAATTAAAAATAATCCCGGATCCGCCAATTGGCAGACCCGGGATTGGTTATATGGTTAATACATTATCTCATCAAAATGAGTTTCTTAATTTCTTGAGATTTACCGTTCACAGTAAGATTATATAAGTAGATTCCTGGAGAGAGCTGTTTTCCTGTATCATCTGTGCCATTCCATTGTAATGATTTGTAATCTGAAATGCCAGAATATAGATCTTTAACAAGCTCGCCCTTGATGTTGTATATCTTCAGTTCAACCTGTGCTGTTTGATGTAGATTGAAAACAATACTTGTACCGTTCACGAAGGGATTGGGCGCATTCTGCAACAAACCGAATATCTCAGGTCGAGCTATCTGACCACTGCCAGGTTCAACCAGATCAGGAATCGTAAGAATAGCTGCTTTGTCATAATGATGTACAATTCCACCGTAGTCTATTGATTCCAACCAGTAGTAGTACACATCACCAGATTTCGGATCTTCTATTGTGTCTTCATGAGTGTAGGAGTTCTTCTCGCTAGTAGTACCATGTCCTTCAAGGAATTCTGATACTTTGTAGGCATTGGTGAAATCATCTTCATTATTTCTGTACACGAACCAACCCATGTTGTCTGTTTCAGATTCTGTCTCCCAGTAAAGCACGGGGATCTTATCGAGGTATTGAGCAGTGAAAGTGGAAAGGTCAACTGGTAAAGTGGAATTATCTTCACCTATTAAATCAGTTGTAGCTTCACTCCAATTATCCGATTTAACAATAAGACAATTTGGACTATTCCAGTATAAACCTGCAGTTGTATATGGATTTTCTATATCTAAAGTCATTGTCAATAATCTATATGAGGTTGTACCTACAGTAGTCCCACTTGTTATCAACTCTATCTGTAACAACTTTCCATCAATCAGAGTATTGATTGTTCCATTTATACAATCAGCCCAATTACTAGATACTGGATTTGAAAATGCATTATCGGTCACATCGAATACCAATGTTGAGTTAAAAGCTCCAAAGAGAGTTCCTAATGCTGTGTTAGTATCCCAGGGTGCATTACGTTGTATATAAACATCAAAACTGTAAGATGTGTTACCATGAACTTGAACATTCTTTATTTCCAAGGTGCAATCTTCGCCATCTTTGCTTCCGGTTGGGTTGTCAGTTTTAATGAGTTTTTCATTTACTGCTGAAGAACCGTTACCGTTAGCATTTTTAGCTTGGATGGGTACTTTAGACATTTTAGCATTATTTTTAGCAATTTCTATTGCATCAGTAGCATTGGTTAAACCGCTAAGGTTAAGGTCACCAGTGTTATATTCGGTGGAGAGCCAGTTATTGACAATTGACATAGCATCAGAAGGATTGACTACTTCTGTATCATTACCATCACCAGAATACATCGCATAAATGCCAGTTTCAACTTCTTTGAAGCCGTTAAGATAGGCAGAGTTTACTAAAGAGAGGTTAATGGGTGTTGGGTCGCTTGCGAAGTCACCAAATGTATAAGTATCAGCACTCATTATGTCAAGGTGGTTGCGATGATGGATGACAAGGTAGTAATTGATAGCAGTAGTGTAGTAGAACGGCAAGCTGTAGTTACCTTCGGTATCAACGATCATACCATTATCAAGCACAAAGGCATTGGTTTCTTTAATGGTTGAGCCGGTTTCTGTGTTACGAAGCTCTACGTATATCCAATCAATCAAGGTGCGACCAGCTATAGTAGGAAGCGTGCCAATGTCTACTAAATCATAAGGTGAGATGGTTTGCAGTATCATTCCGTCGATGTCCATCGTGCCACCAGTTTGATATGGACCTTCAAGGAATACCGTGATGTTTGCGTATGCAGGAAGGTTATCCTTAGGAGCTGCAGAACCAGTCTGCCATGCGGATTGAGCACCGGCATCTTTATCTTTTGTTACAATTTCTGTATAAGAGATGTGGTTTTCATCAAATCCACCAAGCTTGGTCGGATTGTACACAGCAGCCATTCTGAAGCTGTATTCTGTATCGGAAGCAGGAGCAGGGAGAAGCGCAGTGTAGTTATTCGTTCCTGTGCCGTTATCGTAACATTCTAGGTCGGCAAGGTAGTGCCAATCAGGTGAACCACCAACAGAGACCACAGTATCAATCTCTACCACATAGTAGCTGACACCGTATGAAGGATCTTTGATAGCTGTATAGAAGGGATCATCAACGGAAAGTGTGTAGGTAAGATATATCCAACCACCATTATCACCGGGGTTATCCGCAAAGACTACACCGGTTGGGGCAGCAGGATCGTTCTTAGCCTGAATGACAATATCGTCAGATGTTCCTGTCAGCGTGAACGGATTAAACTCAGATACGGTGATCTGAAGATCTGTAACGATTTCTGAACACATACCGCCGTCTGTTACATCAAGCTCACCATTAAGCAGATGAAGCAAGCTTGGAAGCTGTGTTGCGCCAGCATAGTTGCTGCTGAAGAACACGGTTGTTGAGGTGTCAACGATCTCGTCATTTACGTCAAGCGCATCGACGAAGATGTCGAAGAAGGTGTCCACGAATGGGCTGACAGGATCGACAGTAACTGCAAATCCGATTGCGAGCGCTTCCTGGAATTCCATATTGATCACAGTTTCTGCAGTTGACATAGTACCATTGATTCCAACCAATTCACCAACAAACCGATAATCACCTAACGGATAATCACCATCGATCTGAACATAAGGATCAGTATCGCTCGAAGCGTATAAATATCCATCTACCAGCTGCATAGTCTGATCATCATTCACAAGCACGTAGAATATTGGTGCATCTCCGTTGATGATATTCCATAATAGTACTGGGCCTGTTGTTGCGGATACACCTTCATTTCCCCACCATGTATAGAAACTAGCTGGAAGGACACTTGTGTCAAGATAGAATGGTTGATAGGCTGGGGCAAAGGAATAGTTTTTGGTAGTGGTCAAATTTTTGATGTTTATATCATAGTATTCGATCAAATCATTAAGGAACATTACATAAGATTCTGTGATTTTTGTGACGGGATTTTTCAACTCGATCCAGTGGTCTGTACCTTGAACTTGGTCTTGCAGGTCAAGAACCGTGAAATCAGGATATGTGGTCTCTATGTTATCTTCCAGTGAAATGTTTATAGTAATCAGGTCTGATTTGAGAGCAGCAACACCATTGGATTCAACATCATGGGCTGCACTGTAAACATAGCCGGTGAATACATAGTCACCAAGAAAGTAATCACCATTGATTCTCATATTCTCATCAGTGGTATAAAGCTGATAAATAAGCCCATCGATCAATTCATACGTCTGACCAATAAGTCCCTTGCCAGGTGTATCAGTAACTTTGATGTAGAAGAATGGCTGCTTGCCATCTACGATCTGCCACATGATTGGTTCCCAGGTTCCGGTGCATTCGTCATATACACCACGAGATGCCCAGTATTCAAGGAAGGTATAGTCATCACTACTAAGGGCCTTTGTTACTTTATAGCCAAGAGCATGTGGGGCAGGATATTGTGCCGTATCAATATAGAAAGCATGATAACCTTCTTGTAACTCTACATTTGTTGCCGTGGTATTTTTCAAGTTCACATAGAAATAGTCCGGCTCAAACACATCAAGATCGATTACTGCATTCAGCACATTTGGTGTATCATCATCTTGTGATACTGGATCACCCCATGTTCCGGAAGCGCCATCTTTCACTTTAATTTCCAGAGTTGTGAAATAGGGAATAGTAAAGTCTGCGGTAGTCTGAGCTAGTTCATAGTAGCCATTTGTGAGATCTTTACCAGGAGGGGTAAAGTTATTTGAAGCAACATCAGTAAAGGTTAGCTCATAAGCGTAATAATCAAGCCCGGTGAGTTCGATTAACCATTCGTCAGTAAGCCCGGAGTGACCTATTAGAGGAGTTCTGATTGGCAATGCATGATTAATCCCAGTGATAATTTCACTTAGCCAAATCTCATCAGTTGATGAGCCAATAGTCCAGTCACCAAGAAGTGCACCATTATATGACAGTTCGATATTGGTTGTTGCAGGAAGATCTCTGTTTGCCCCGATAAGGCAGTCAACATTCAAGATATTTTCAGGAGCAACGGGAAGAACGGGATTTGATGGGAACACAGGATAATCCACAGTCATTGTGAATTTGAGAGCTCCTTTGGCGGTAGGAGGTGTAATAGCACCGATTGCAAGCGTTGTGTTTTTTATCGCATACTGGATAGGATCTTGAATAACCATCTCATCCGGTGCATCTAAAACAACTTGATACGGAGGATTTGTAGAAGGTGCACCGAAATTAGCTGCACCAGCAACAACACTGGTAATTTCCAGATTGTAATCTTTGTAATCAAGATTTGTAAGTTCAATATAGATAGTTTGGTCACCGCCCCAATTTTCATTTTGCAGAGGATTCCTATGAGAGTTATCTCCAATTACGCCACTAACAATTTCACTCAACCAAAGTGTACTAGTTGGATTTGCCAAAGTAATTTGAAAGCCACCCCAATTTGTGATAGCAGCTACTGCTCCAGCCGGTAAGGCTTTCGGATCACCTGTAGTTGGGTCTGTAGCTAAGATGTAGGCATCCGTGAGCCAATCTGCGCTGTAGTTTGGTAGAGTTGTTATTGCTGCCGGATAGTCTGTGTTTACAGAGAAGGAAAGAACATCTGCAGTGTTTACTGCCAGGTCATCATTAATGTAGAAATCTACATTTTCTGCAGCCCATTGAATGGGGTTAGTGAAAGTAACAGTAGTTTCACCCAATTCATAGTATCCGTTATCGGCGGGTATGGAGAAGTCATCAGAAGCAATTGATTTGAAATTCATTGCATATTCAGTTCCGTCTAAACCGCTGATAGAAATGTTCCAGGTTCCGCTTCCATCATCTTTCAGCATTGGTCGATTCGGTGTAGATCCAGTTAAGGCTACAGACAACCATTGTTGTGCTGTACCATCTGCTGTCCAACTGCCAACTGGATCATCATTATATGAAGCAGTAACTTCTACACCAACCGGAAGAGCTGGAGTTGTAGTGATCAAAGCATCTACCAATAGTTCATCAGGTAATTCAGGATTGTCAGACCATTCTGCAGGATAATTGACTTCAATATCGAAATTAACCAGATCCTGAATTGTATGTTCTAAGCCAGAATTTGATAAGGTTGTATTATCGATAGCATATTGGATGGGATCTTGGAAATTAATATCATCCTGACCAAGCACATACTGTGTCTGTGACATCTTGCTAGGGGCAACAAAGTTACCTGCTGCAGCTGTTAAGCTTGTAATTTCCAGATTATAATCTTCATGGTCAAGTTTACTTAGCTGAACAGTAATTATTTGTGAACTTCCCCATGGTTCATTAACCAGAGGGTTTCTATGATCGTAATTACCTATTGCTTCACCGACAATTTCGCTTAACCACAGAGTACTTGTTGGACTGGTAAGTACAAGGGTTCTATCCCATTCAACAAGATGAATAACAGTTCCTGCCGGCAAGGTTTTGGCAGCTTTTGTGGGAGCAGTTACTGACAGGTATGCATCTGTGAGCCAATCAGCGCTAAGAGCAGGAGTGGTGGGAGCTGCGGGATATGTCGTTGTTACGGAGAATGATAGAACATCCTCGACGTTGCATGCAAGATCATCATTAATTTGGAAGGTAATATTATCTATAGCATACTGCATAGGATCTTGAAGAGTAGTTGAATCTTTGCCCAAAATGAAGCCGTCATATGGGGAAAAGCCCCGGTAAGAGTTGTTATAGTTGCATGGGAAATCAGCAGCTTTGGTAGGATTGTCATCGTAATAATTACCAAAAACATCTGTAGTGAAAGTTTCTGCGCCAACATCTTGAATCGTTAAAGTGCGTTCTACATCATCCAAGTCTTTTAATACAACATATATAGAATCATAATCTGGGTAAGGTGGACCATCGGGCTGATCCCACAAACCCTTAAGACCAATCAAATCACTTAACCAAGATTCAGTAACACCACCAATGTCGCAGTTCAAAAATGACATATCCCATGCATACATATCCATACGTGCGCCAGCATTAAAAGCAACATCAACTTCAAGAAGTGCATTATTGTTAAATACATGTGGAAGATTAATGTCGAAAGAATCAGCATATGTTGTAACTAACCAAAAAGAAATCGTACCATCTGTATTTGATACTGGATCGATAATTTCCGTAGATGAAACGTCAATCACTTGATTTATGGCAATTTCAGAGGAGCCGAGGATTGTCATGCCGGCATCGGTCCACCAATGAGAGAATAGGACATAATCGCTAACTGCACCACCACCACCTTGTGGATTGTAAGTTAAGTTGTAGGGACCTGTTTCATCATCCCACCAGTTGTTGGTTGCATCCAATGCTGCGCTTGCTTTTGTTACAGCGTCATCATTTTGGATACCGAAAGAAGTGTTACCGGAAATTGAGTTGTAGTTAACTACAATTTCATCTGCATCAGCACGAACTTTTACACCTATTGTATTTGCTGTAATTGTATTGCCGGTTACAGAGACGTTAGTTAAGTGTTGTGTGGCGGAGGTAGTACTTAGTGAAATACCCCACAGGTATCCAGATACATGGTTGTCTATTATATCAACATTGTCTTGTCCAGGATTGAGATTTGCGCCGGGACTACAGACATCAATTCCTCGATAGGCAAGCGCTTCGCCCGGAGTAAGTGTGGAAGAAATAGTATTGCCTTCGATAAGAGTATTACCGCGTTCAGTACAGATAGATCTCCAAAGGAGGCTGGTGAATGTATTACCATTATCTACAACTTCGTTATCATCAATTGTAACATTGCCAATTGCGGCATCACTAAGTTCAAAAATGCTATTGTAATTCACATATATACCTTCTACATCAGGATAAATAGACTCATATCCAACCGAAGTTGTGAAATCATTATTGTATATATGCAAACCGCCTACATCGTTGTTAGGATCAAAATTTACACCGCTGGAAGCAGTAACCAGAAGAGTTACTAATCCTTGATCTCCAGTTGCATTTCCTACATTTTCAGCACGAATTGTGTTGTTATAAATAACAGCACCAGTATTTTCTACAGAGATACCGTAAACTGTTTCGATACCACCAATTGCTGCATCAGCAGTTTCAATAGTAAAATCATGAACTACAACATCAGCAGCTTCGATTGTAATCACTTTGGCATATTGATCTACTACGGAGACACCCTTAATCGTTACGGCATCGTATGCTTTTGCTGTTCCATAAGGTTTAAGTTCAAGAGTTTTGTCAATTACCAAATCTTCGGCATAAGTTCCGGCATAAACGTTTACGATTAAAGTACCTGTGTCAGCAAGTCCATCAATACCGTCCTGTACAGTTTTGAAAGCATCCCATTGCCATATAAGAGTTGGCGGGTCAACATCACCTTGTCCATCCCAATCATCATCAACATATGTAGTAGTTGGATCATCGCCTTTGTAAATTAGATCGGAAGTCTTTTCTCTGTAAGTTTCGTTATAATTGAAATCCTCTACTTCTATTTTAAGCGTTATAGAGCCATTAATTCCAGATTGTGCTGGGGAAGGAATTGATATATCATCAATTTTCCAGTTAAATCGGTCACCATTCTGTACGGCATCTTGTGGTAGAGTAATAACAGTAGTTCCAACAAGTAAAGATACATTTGGAAAATTAAGCAGTTGTTCATTTGTTTGGAAAGTAATATCAATCAGAGATCCTCCGATAACCAATATACCACTTACATGATCCGTTACAGCTGTGAAAGCTGTAATTACAGGTGGTGCACCATCCTGAACAGGTAAATAATTGAAAGTAACTAAATGACCAACTGGGTCGGTGGTAATAATAGGGTAACTTGCGTTGTAAATATATTCAATCACTAGAGTTTCGATACTTGTAGGTATTGTAATAGCAGATTGAATTAAAACGCGAAAAATATTGTCGCCTAAAATACCTCCTGAATTAACACCTTCGACCACAATCGCACTTGAAAAACCACCTACTGTAAAAGAAGCCCATAAATCTGGCTGTGTCCAATCCGTTGAACCTTCTACAATATTGTCGGTGATATTCACGTCAATTGCATCAACGTCACCATCACTGTTTAAATCTAAAGTCACTGCAGTAAATGGTGTTGATTTCGTCTGTGAAAAAGCTTGAGCTGAGAATGCAAGCACGAATAGTGCTATAAGTAAGATCGTAATTTTTGTTTTCATAATAAATTTCTCCTTTCATAAGAAATATATGAATTATTTTTGTTTGTTAAAGACGTTAATATAAAATGAATAAATTCCCTACTAAAGACATTAACATAATTTAGGTGTTTAATACCTATTTGAGAAATTTTCGTTTTTTCAGTACTTTTGATTATCATTTTCTAAAACAACTTTCAGTTTTCAGTAAATTAAAAGAAATGTCGCATTCGCTACCAAAAAACAAATAATAATTTTCGATCATTACATCCTTTATTTTATTATTTCGATTATTTATATATTAATAACATAAAAGCTAAAATATACAAATAATTCAAGCAGTCAATTTAAACAAAAGAAAATTAAACGTGTCAAGTTTTTGTAAAACACGTGCCAGCACACCCTTAATAATTTTCATAATTACAGCAACTCTAACTTGGATAAACCCCGTAGGATAACTCGATTTTTCTGTTCTGTATCCTCGGATATAGTTATTATCCAACGGGGTAAACCGAAAAAGATTTAACCATCCGTCTTCTCCGCCGGCTGGCTGATACACCCCGACAGGACGTTGTAGCAAGCTAGTGTCATGTCTAGTTTCGATTGGAAATAATTATTGAATTTTATCATTCCTTATATTGCCTTCTCCTCAGATAGGAGAAGGTTAGTTTACCTCGTGAAATCAGCTTGCTGAATATTTCACTGGGGGATGAGGTTTTAAACTTTGTTAAAATTCAATTTGCGTCATTTAACAATTGACTTATCACTAGATGGCAAAAAGAAAACTTTAAAATATTTGACACTCTAAACATCTGTTACAACAAACATTTTTTAATCATAATATCACAATTAATAATCGTAAAAAATCTCCTCTAACAAGAGGAGTACGGCTTTAGCCGGGAGGTGTGTTAAACCGACTGTGTGGAATGCTTCTAAAGATTTCAGATTTCAGATTTCAGATTTCAGATTTCAGATTTCAGATTTCAGATTTCAGATTTCAGATTTCAGATTTCAGATTTCAGATTTCAGATTTCAGATTTCAGATTTCAGATTTCAGATTTCAGATTTCAGATTGCGGATTATAGACTCTTCTCCGCCAGCTGGCTGATCAGAGTGACAAATTTAGAGGGCACCAGTTGGCGGCGGAGGTGTGTGGTGTGTAATCTTGAGGAAAGTTTACTAAATTTACACATTCGTCTTCGCTGCGCTACGCCGTGACAGGTTAGAGGGGATTTAATTCCAGTCCCACATTTCCGCCGGCTGACGGCGAGAGGGGAGTTCAGAATGCAACAATCACGTCTCAAGAGTCTGGTAAGTGCAGTTTTTTTCTGGTTCGTAAGTTGAACTTGCGAACAAAAATTAATAGAAGTTGTGCTTCAAAAAAGTAAGCATAACTTACAAGAATGATACATTCCCAAACCAACCTTCATCCCGAGCATCGGGAATACGGCTTGCTAAAAGAGGGAACGATTAAATATGCCCGCCCTGTGTAATTGTTTTGCACCACTTCGTGGATTACACAGGGCAAGCATTTAACGTCCTAAAGCTTTGGGAACGAGAGCAAAGAATTAACCATCCGTCTTCTCCGCCAGCTGGCGGATACGCCGTGACAGGCGAAACAACACGAAAAAAAGCTGTATAAAATTATTTATGAAAATAAAAAATAAATATGAATCTGTGAAAATCTGTGTAAATCTGTGAGCAATAAGAATATTATCTGTTTATTTCTAATTGATGCAAGGCAGTAAGTGCAGTTTTCTTTTTTACTTCAATTCGAGTTCCCGAGAAGTTATTTTTTGTGATAACAAGACCAGATTTACCAAAAGTGCCAATATACACAAGCCCCACCGGTTTATCCTCGGTTCCACCATCCGGACCAGCAATACCGGAGACAGCAATTGCGTAATCGCATCCCATAAGTTTCTGCACCCCAAGAACCATTTCTCTGACCGTTTCTTCGCTCACTGCTCCGAATTTTTCTAGTGTAGATTCATTCACTCCCAGAAGGTTCATTTTGGCTTCATTGCTGTAAGATACAACGCCACCCAAAAAGTATTTGGAGCTTCCGGCATTGTTTGTAATGAGACTCTGTATTAGACCGCCTGTACAGGACTCCGCAGCAGACACGGTTTTTCCGGAAGCGATCATTTTTTTATGAAATAATTCTTCGATCGTATCATCATCGAATCCATAAATATTTTTTGGAGGGATATTCTCAAGCAGTTTGTTTATGATTCCTTTAATTTCTTGTTCAGAAGTTCCATACACTCGAATGTCAACCATTCCTGGCTTTGGAAGAAAGGCAATTTTGGTCTGATCTGTCTCCTGAACATTTTTGGTGTCAGTATAGAGAACCGATTCGGGAATTCCGATAGTTCGGATCGTTTTCTGAAAGACCGGATGTGTTGAAAGGTTTTTTTGCAAGAGAGGAATAACATGCTCGATAAACATGCTTTTCATTTCGGAAGGAACTCCCGGCAGTGCAAAGAAGTGCTTTTTATTTACGGAATGATACAATCCGGGAGCAGTGCCCTTTTTGTTTGATAGGGGGGTAAAGCCATGTGGTATTTCAGCTTGGGTCTTCACTACTTCAGGAAGGAGTTTGTTCTTCACCGAATACATTTCCCGTATTGTCTCCCATACTGATGAATCGAAACTCAGCTTTTTTTTGAAGAATTCACAAATTGCGTATTTAGTCACATCATCATGTGTGGGTCCGAGCCCACCAGTTACTAGTACAACATCATAGCACTCCCAGCAATTCTCAAGTGTTTTTATGATAATTTCTTTGTCGTCTTTGATCGTAATCGAAGTCTCAAGAGGGATTCCGGCAGACGTTAGTTGAGCTCCAATAAAACCCTCATTCGTGTTTATAGTTTTACCTATCAATATCTCATTGCCAATGGCGACGTATATAATCTTTGCCATTTTTGCTCCAAAATTCAATTATTTTTCTTTTGTTTAGCAGAATTTAACATTGTTCAAATTACTTGACATCGAGAGATTAGTCAATGATTTCTTTCATCAATATTAGTTTTCGAAAAAAAATATGAGATTAAATGCTTTTTTGAAAGGAGCAGCTATGAAACTTAAGAGAAAAATTTTCCTACCCCTTATTATTTTTTCACTCCTATTTGTTGTCCTCCTTCATGCACAAGATACAAAGCCCTATGCAGAAGTTATGAATCTGCAGGGTGAAGTTATATTAAATCACGATCACCAGCTTTCACCGGCGGAAAAAGGTTCACTGCTTTACGATGGTGATATGATACTTACGAAAGAAAATTCATTTGCAATCGTCAAATTTTCAGACAATGGTGCGATCTCAAAAGTTTTTTCCAATAGTACTCTTACCATAAACATGAGCCAACGCGAGCAGAGCTTTATGAAGACTCTCACATTGGATGTCGGAAGGGTCTGGTCTGAGGTGACAAAGGGGAAGGGAGATTATTATATCCAAACCCCAACATCTGTTGCTGCGATCAAAGGAACCGGTTTTATGACAAACGTGGATACACAAACCGGCTTTACAACCCTCCAGGTCTACGAGGGCACAGTAGAGTTCAGTAACGAATTTGGTAAAATTGAAGTTCCCGCAGGCAATCAGGGTTTCTCAAATGGCATTGATCCTCCTTCATTCCAGGTAATGGAAAACGTGCAGCCCCCCGAATCACTGATGGAAGCTACATTACCTGAAGGCACACGAATTGAACAGCCAGAACAGCAATACCAGCAGCAGGAAAAACCTGAGGTAGAACTTCAATCTGTGGATGAACCGAAAACAGAGACCAAACCGGAAAAACCAAAGAGTACAAGAAAGTCCATCCTGCCGGGCTCTCTTGGAATTGGCACAGTAACTATTGACGGGATTACTTATACCCGTATTCGTTTAATGCCGGAAATACCAATATGGAAGTTCAAGCTTGGCCTTGATTTTGATATTCTCATTGATGGCGACGGCGGTATTAGAAAGAAGGATTGGGATAATTTCAATGCCTATCTAAATAAGATCATGTATCTTGAATTTGCAAACAGACGCGATCCTCTTTATTTCAGATTGGGGGCATTTCCGAGTGTGAAATTCGGGCACGGACTTATTATGAGAGATTATACGAACATGCTGGACTATCCCGCTACAAAACAGCTTGGTGCTGAGATTGCAGTCAATACAAAAACCTTGGGGCTGGGATTCGATGTATTTTGCCCCAATGTTGATGAGCATAATATCTTTGCAGCTCGTGTAAAAGGTGTCCCATTTGCCGCAACAGGGATTCCGTTCCTGAATAATCTTGAGGTAGGAGCAACAGGTGTAACCGACCTCGACCAATATAGCGGAATCAGAGCACGTAAAAATGAATTTTTCCCCGATGAATGGGCTGATTATGATATGGAGGATTGGGAGAATATTTATCATGTGATACACGGTGACACAACCGGTTTTTCAAGCTGGTATGAAGCAAATGAAGACAGTCTCCATCAACACCATTACCCGGACAATCTCGATGATAAAGAAAAGGTAACAATTATCGGCGCTGATTACACACTTCCGCTGCTAGACACAAAATTGTTCAAGTTGTATCATTATGGAGAATTAGCACATATTTTAGATTACGGTACGGGCGTAGTATTCCCAGGCTTTGGTGCAAAGTTCCTCATCTTTGATGCCACACTCGATTATCGTTTCTTTGGTGATAATTTTGAGTCTAATTTCTTTAACTATCTTTATGATAATGAGCGTGCGACTGTATCAGGAGATTCATTAAAATCCAAAAGCAGCACACTTAATGATATCAACAAATCACAGGGATGGCGAGGAGAACTCGTATCCCACCTCTTTAACATTATTGATTTAACCGTTTCCTATGAAGATATTCATGGAAAAGATTATGACATGGGCAAATCAATACTTGGCGAAGTCAGATTGAAGAAGACATTTATTCCCGGACTGGATTATGCCTACGCCCGATATTCACAAACACAGGTGGAAAAATTCACAACTTGGAAAAGTCCAAATGCAATTATAGAAGCCCAAATCGGTTATGAGATCACGCCCGTAACGCTCCTTGTGTGGGATTATAAAGTTTATTATGTTGATCTGAACGGTGACGGCAAGATCAGCGGAAATGATGAAACGAAAAAGACATACAGTTTCGGGGTGCAGATAAAAATATAAATATATGAAGGTTTTAATTGTAGGGAGCGGTGGTAGAGAACATGCCATCGCATGGAAATGTGCACAGAGCAAAAAGGTGGACGTTGTCTTTGTTGCACCCGGAAATCCCGGAATGGAAAATGTAGCAAAGCTTATTCAGTTGCAGGATGCAGAAGAGCTTATCCGGTTTGTGAAATCCGAAGGAATACAGCTTACAATTATTGGTCCCGAACAGCCCCTTGCAGAAGGAATTGTTGATGAGTTCATGAAAGAGGATATTGTAGTGATCGGACCTTCTAAGCTGGCAGCTGAGATCGAGGGCAGCAAAGTCTTTGCAAAAAATTTCATGAAAAAATATCGAATTCCAACTGCCGATTTTGAAGTTTTTGATGAGATCGTTCCAGCACTGAACTATATCCTGAAAAAAGAATTCCCGCTTGTTATTAAGGTTGATGGATTGGCTGCAGGCAAGGGCGTATTCATCTGTAATAATTATACTGAAGCCGAAAAGATACTCAATCATATTATGAATTACCAAATTTTTGGTGAGGCAGGATCGCAGATCGTGATCGAAGAATGCCTTTGTGGTGAAGAAGTTTCGCTTTTTGCTTTTACTGACGGAAAGCATTTTGTTTCGACAATTCTTTCTCAAGATCATAAGCAACTTCTGGACGGAGACAAAGGACCTAATACCGGCGGCATGGGAGCATATGCACCGGCACGTTTCACAAAAGATCTGAAGAAACAGATCGACGAGGAGATTATTGCCCCCACATTGAAAGGTATGCATAAAGAAGGAAGAACCTTCAGGGGAATCCTTTATGCAGGGGTTATGCTTACAGAAAAAGGTCCCCAGGTTCTCGAGTTTAACTGCCGGTTAGGCGACCCGGAAACACAAGTAATTCTTCCGCTTCTTGACAATGATCTCATTGATGTGTGTGAAGCTATCCTAAATGAACGCATCGATGAGGTAGTTTTGAAATGGAAAAATAAAAGTGCCGTGAATGTTGTAATTGCTTCCGGCGGTTACCCCGGCACCTATGAAAAAGGATATCTGATCAAAGGACTTGATAAAGTTTCTGACGGCACATTAATATTTTTTGCCGGTGTAAAAAAAGAGAAAGATACATTGCTCACCAACGGAGGGAGAGTGTTATCCCTGACAGCCCTGGGAAATGATCTTCAAGATGCGCAGAAACAAGTTTACAAAGAAGTTGAAAAAGTCTCCTTTACAAACAGTTATTACAGAACCGACATCGCCCAAAAGGGAATACACAGATTATGAAAGAAGTAGTTCGCTGATGAAGAAGGTACTTACAGCAATCCTGTTCTGTTTTTTGGCTGCCACATTATGGGGAACAAACAGCTTCGAGATAGAAAAGGTGACCGAAGATTATATTCAGATTCACCTGAAAATCGACGAGTACAATATTCCTCAAACATCGGATAAAACCACAAAAAGTCTGTCTTTGCCCGGTTTGGAAATATATTTTGTAAACACAGAGGGCTTACCGAAACTGCCTTTTCTGTCAGAAAACATAGGGATTCCACCAGAAGGGAAAGTGAGTGCGAGCATAGTTTCTCAGCAATTCATCCTTCTACCGGGAGTTTCTATACCGATTAATCGTCCATATAAAGATGAGGGCATACTTGTTCCGGATCCTTCACGACAGGTCATTGATTTCTCTACAAAGAAATTCTATCCTGAAAATATTATTGAAACCCAGCCGATTGGATATGTGGGAAATAGGTATCTCGGGTCCTTCCGTATTTTTCCTATTCAATATAACCACGCGCAGAAATCAGCAAAACTATTTACCGATCTTGTAGTTCAAATTCAAATTACAGGCGATAAAACCAAAAGTTACGACCGGAGTGCTAGTTATATAGACGGATTTGCAGATAGGATGATCGTCAATAACGCGTTCTCAAAAAACTGGCGTAAAGAGAAAGAACCCGAATCTGCATCTTACAAAAGGCAGAATGAAACGGAAATCTCCCAATTCAAATTTATTATAAATGAAAAAGGGATATACAATATAACATATGATTATCTTAAGGATACGTTGCAAACCTGGATAGATTCTCTTGAAACCGAGTATGATGTTCTTCTTAAGATCGATGAGATCAATCCGAAATATCTACAGCTTCATAATATGGGTGAGCAAGTTCCGATTTATTTTTTTGGTCAGGACGATGAATCCTTTGATGAAGGTGATTATTTTGAATTTTATGCGGATATATCCCATGGAGAAGATTGTTTCTATAATCCCTTTTCGTGGGAAAATGTGTACTTTTTAAGTTATGAAGAGGGAGCGCTCGGCACACGCCTTGCTGTCGAGGATGGCGGTTTATATGAGACAGATCCTTATAGTTATAGAAAAGTTTATAATTTCGACACTAAGGTACATTTTGAAAATCAGAGTATATTTATGGAGTTGAGCGAGGTTACTCAGGTGCGGGAAGATCTCTGGTTCTGGCAGGAGATCAGTGCGCCGAATATGATGAATTTTACGATCCAGTTGTACGATCCTCTGCAAAGCAATTCCATCTACAGAACCGCAGAAGTCAAGATTTGTTTCTTTGGGGAAACCTATGGCAGTGACGAAAATACAGGTGAGCACCATGCTCTATCATACATAAATTCTTCACAGGTCGGCTCGGAGTACTGGTATGGTCAGAATGAAAAGATAATGATCGGAACCATGAGTGGTGATAAACTGAACAATGGCAACAATCAGATTTATATCTCACTTCCCGGCGATACCGATGCAACTTACGACTGTGTTCTATTAGATTATATAGATATTAATTATTGGCGTGAGTGTATTGCTCATGAGGATATGCTGGAATTCAATAAACCCACTTCTTATTCACCCGACTTGATGCAATTCGAGATCAACGAATTTACTACTACTGATATTGATGTATATAAATTGGGGGTAAGCAAGTTTGAAAATCTAAGTATTGAATCCGGACTACCTGAAGGTGGCGCTCCTTATGTGCTTACATTTCAAGACCAGGTCTTAGATAACAATACGAAGTATATTGCGGTAAGCGATTCACAAAAGCTCATACCTAAAGAAGTTCTTCCGGATTATCCAAGTAATATCAGAAATCCTGGCGAGCAGGCGGATTATCTTGTGATATCCAAACGGGAGTTTCTTGAAGAAGATATTTTTTATGATTTTGCAGCCAACTGGTATGATGAAAAAGAGCTTATTGTTAAGACTGTCTCCACAGAATCTATTTACGACGAGTTTAATTACGGATTGCGCTCTGATCAGGCGATCAAAGATTTTATTTCTTATACGTATAATAACTGGCATGAACCTTCCCCTCAATACGTGCTTCTACTCGGTCATGCCTGCTATGACGAGCGTCCAACTTCCCCCAATAAAGAATACAGCGTTGTACCTACACATATGAGCTGGTCCTATGATATCGGTGCAACTGTTGATGATAATTGGTTTGTTGCTATCGTGGGAGATGACGAATTGCCCGATCTGGCAATAGGTCGAATACCGATCTGGGAAACCGAGCAGATGCTCCCCGCTTTTGCGAAGACGATCCAGTATAACACACAACCAAACTTCAATGATAACTGGCGCAATCATCTCATGCTCATTGCTGGTGGATCGGGTGTATTCGAAGATCAGAGCCAGCGACTGAATGAAAAATATATTCCCAAAAACTATCGAGTCTCGCGCATTTATGCACAGTCCGATCACGATGACCCATATTGGGGCAGCACGACTAAGATTAAAGATTATATTGATGACGGAACCGCGTTCATTCAGTTCATGGGTCATGGCGGCGGGCAGGTCTGGTCTGACCTTAATCTTATGAATTTGGGAGATATCTCAACACTTTTTAATGATAACTATCCAATAATCAGCAGCTTGACTTGTTATACCTCAAACTTTGAAGATCCGGGCATAAGTTGCCTCGGTGAAGCATTTGTGCTGGAAGCCGGTAAGGGAGCAATTGGTTTCTTCGGAGGTGCCGCAAAGGGATTTCTCGACCAGGATGAGTATCTTGGTGCATATTTCCTGCAGAGTATTTTCACTTTCGGTGAAAGAAATTCTGCAACTATATGCAATGTTGCAAAGGTTGAATATGCACTCAAATATCCAGGGAATATCGCCAATTTAGTTTTCCTTCGGTCATTCAATTATATGGGTGACCCGGCGATTGATATTGTCCTACCTACCCAAGAACTTACAACCACTCTTGATAGTTACCAGTTCGTAAAAGGTGATACCGTTTCCATAAAAATTGGTAATGATGGTTCAACACTTAATAGAATATCTTATTACGTCACAGATGAAGAGGATCTTATACGAAATCCCTATAATCAGGACGAGCTTATTCAGGTTGAATTGAATAATATTGAGAGAGAGTCCTATACTCCATCAGGTTATGAATATGTAATTGATACTTTAGAGACATCTTCCGAGTTTTCCAGAATTGTAAGAACTTATGGTTATGATTCATATTCAGACTATGTTGGACATACTGAGTTCAGTGTTGGTAAAGCAGCAATATTTCATATGAAGCCAATACCGGAAATTCCAGCAATCGGAGACTCTGTTTATATTTCTGCAAAAGCATATAATAAAGCAGGGGTCGATTCTATTAACTGTATTTGGTGGAAATATAATGCACCGCAGTATCAATATAGCTCTCCGATGGAAAAATCTGAAGGAGACACTCTCGGATACGTAACAATGGTACCAATAGGATTGTTTGATGCCGAGACAACAATTAAATATTATATTGAGGTGCATACTTCTGATGGGGGAACCACAATTTCCAGCGAAGAATCCTTTGAAATCTCGGGTCCGGATATTTCTATAGAAACTTACAACATGAAATTTACTACCGTTGGACCAGTTTTTGAAATAGAGCTTTTCAATGTTGGAAAGTTGCCTACACCTCCGACCAAAGTGATTCTCAGGGATAGCGTATCAATTCTCGATTCCCTCACAACAGATACAATAGGGGCTCTCGGTAGAAAAAAAGTGTCCTTTAACTGTACTTTACCCCCGTCTGTGTATAGCTTAACTGTTCATGCCAATCCAGATACATCTTACCTTGAGCTGAATTATTACAATAATTATTCCACTAAGAATTTTGAGGTTAATGCCTTTACGGTTCCGCATGATGCACCACTTGTTCGTGCAAGTCTTGATTCAAGCTTTGTTGCATCATTTACTACAGGCGTGGTTGATCAGGATGCAATATTTTACATTCAACCCTCAGCTCTGGATATAGCAACCCTTCTCCCTGATGTAGAAGCAATTCCATTATTTTCCGGCGCAGTAATGAGTTACACAATTGCCCCATTTGATTCATCCTGTTTGACCCAGGAGAAAAAATTTAAGAAGAACATCTCGTTGTTGTTCAATTATACAAGAACAGACACAACGATACAGGAACTCGCAAAACAGGGTAATTTTAAGCTCTACCGCTATGACGAGGATATTAAATGTTGGTTCATGATCGGAGGCGATACAAATCTTCAGGATAAAAATGTGGCATATGCTTATATATCAAAACCTGGGGTTTACAGCTTGTTTAACAATAATGATACAACCGTGCCTTCTATTGATGTAAACGTTGAGGGTCAAGAATTTACGAACGGTGGATATGTAGATAATAATGCTCAGTTCTCTTTTATTATTCAGGACAAAAACGGTGTTGATATTGAAAAAATCAGAATATTCCTGAATGGGGAGGCGGTAACAAATTATACTCTATCAAGCAATAATATTACTTCCATACCAGTGAAATATCAAATCGATGTTGATGCCGGTTCCTATACGATTATGGTTTCTTCGACCGATGTGAATGGGAATTATCATGAGAAGGTTGTGAATTTCACAGTTCAAAAAGAATTCAATATTATAAATATCGGCAATTATCCGAATCCGATTTCTCTTGAAACAACTGATCCAAATAATGAAGGAAGAACCCGTTTTACCTATACGCTCACTGACGATGCGGATGAAGTAAAGATTGAGATGTATACAGTTTCAGGACGATTAGTGAATGTGATAAAAGATATGCGTACAACTGTTGGTTACCATGAATACCCGCATGCGCTCAAGGGCTGGGAGTGCGTTGACCGAGACGGACGGAAGCTTGCAAACGGCGTGTATTTCTATAAAATAATTGCTCAAAAGGGAAGTAAAAAAATAGAAAAGATCAAAAAGATGGCAATCCTGCGATGATGAAGAAAACCATAATATTACTTTTGCTTATTTTGTTACCGCTGTCCTTGTATGCCGGACGATACGCAGGTGATTTTATTTTGCTCGGAAGTGGAGTCCGACCTCTTGGAATGGGCGGTGCCTTTTCCGCAGTTGCAGATAACGGAAGCGCTATTTATTGGAATGCGTCGGGAATTGCCCAGATCACTGATATTGAAGTGCAGTTTATGCACGCGTTTCTCTTTGATAACTTAGCTTCGTATGATTTCTTCTCTTTCTGTATTCCATTGCCGGCGAGTACAACAATTGGTATTAGCTTCACGCAGCTTTCAGTTGACAACATTCCATTGTATGATGAGGATTGGATCAAGAACTCCAATGTATTTATTCGTTCATCCAACGTAGATCTGCAGCTCACCGGTAATCCGGATGGATATTTTACGAGCTCAGATCAATTATTTGAGTTCGCTTTTGCAAAAAATTTCTCAAAAATAATTAATCTCGGCTGGGAACTTTTCGATCTTCCGATCGATTATTATATTGGCGGCGCTTTCAAATATATAAAGCGCGATGTTTATGAAAATCTTGGAGATGGGATGGGCGGAGATTTTTCGTTTATGGTGCGAACCGATCTCGGGATGCTGACGGAAGTTCCATGGCTCGGGAAGATCAAATTTGCCTTTAATCTTCAGGATATTGGCGGCACAAAGATTACCTGGGATACGCGTTCCAAGCATGTTGATGAGATCGTTACCACACCCCGGCTTGGTCTTGCACTTGACCAACCGCTTTCTTTTGTTGATTCAAGGATGATTCTTGCTTTTGACTGGAGTGATGTGTATGAGTATTCAAAGAATTTTGGATTAGAATTTACGTACAAAAATATTTTATCTGTCCGTTCGGGCTTATATGATCAGCATTTTACTGCAGGATTGGGATTTCGTTACAGACAGTACACGATCAATTACGCCCTGATTACTCATACAGATTTGGGAAATTCACACAGGATAGGGATTACAGCAAATTTCTAAATCCTAATTTTCAATTACAAATAAATATTTAACCGATACTACAAATATTTAATTATGTCTTCGGGTTTCTCAATTGGTACAATTTTATCAATAGTATGAGTCTTGTATCCAAGCACAATTTTTCCGAAATCAAGGCAATATGCAATTTCAGAGAGGGTTCCGTATTTGCCGTTTATAGCAATAGCGAGATCACATGTTCTCGCAATAATTACGTTCCGCGCTGTAGATATGCCTGTGACAATAGGTATAGAAATGTAGGGATTAGCTTCCTTTTTCTCAAAACCGGGAAGGATTCCAATAGTAATTCCTCTGTTTTCGTATGCACCTTTTGCAGCCGCTTCCATAACTCCCCCAAGCCCTCCGCATACCAAAATACAGTTATGTTCAGCGATGAGCTTTCCAGCTTGATATGCAAAATCATTGAAATGTTGATCTGTTGAATTTCCGCCTATTACGGCAATAAGTTTGTAGCTCATATTACACAAACACCAAAGAAAATAGCAAAGCAGTTGTCAAAGAAATTAATACAGGCCAGAACAGTTTTACGTAAAAATCCTTAAGACTCGAGCCAAAAAATTCAAGCGAAACAGACACACAGGGATGAATAGGAGACACGATATAACCCATATATGTAGAAAAGAACATAATTGCAAAAATCAGGTAGGACATGGCATCGGCGCCAAAGCGCGAGTAAAAAATTGGGAGCACAATAGCAAATGGCATCTGAACCCGCCCGGTCACGAAACCGAGGAATGCTGCAATGAAGACTATCGTGAAAGTTTTTGAAATAGCTATTGTTGCAATTATCGCAGAAATGTTTGAAACCCCAAAGATGTTCAGGAAAAGGAACATTCCAATAATAATGAGGAAATATTTAAGAGGCTTCATCTTTTTAATGACAGCAATTAGATCGAGAGGTTTCATCTTCCCAAACAGCATAGCAAGGATAAGACTGATAGAAACACCGATAATAAGAGGAATTTCTGTAAGGATATCAGGGGAAAGAGTCATCAAAAGAAGATGTGTAAGCGGAGCTGCTAAGATAATCCCTATTGGTGTAAAGAGAGCTTTATAATTAAGATGTTTTTGAGAAGGAAGATTGCCCTTTATCCCCTTCAATAAGAATATCCAACCAAGCACTATCATAAGAACGAAGCCGGGTATTAAATACAGCAAAGCTCTGTATAAATTTAAGCCAGCCATCTTGCTGGTTACCAATAGGGCTCCGAGCGGGTAGATCAGTATCAGCGCATGGCGGAACCATACGTTGATGGCGGTGTATTGTTTATCTGATATATCTTCACCAGCTCTGAGCACAAGCGGAGCAGAAAGAAGTGCGCCACCAGGCATAGGCAGCATTCCCAGAAAAGCGGGCCCGAAAATGAGAAATAATTTCCGTTTCAAACGAAGGTTGTTAAACATCCCATCCATTAATCCTGATTTATCTAACACGCCACCGATGAGGGGTATTATACCGACAGCGACACCCAGTAAAAGTATTGCGGGATCGAGGATAGTGCTTTTGATCTGCTGGAAGACAAGAACGGGCTTGAGATTAATAAAACCTAATATCAGTGCACCGATAATGAAGCCAAGCCATAGGTTCTTTCTCGCGATAAGTATCATTATAGTTAACGAAAAAAAGAAGCCAAGCCAGATAAGCAGAATTGGCATCCTATTCCTTTACTCTGAAGAAAAGACCGCGTGGTTTTTTCACTGCCTTGATCATACCTTTTTCTTGTAAGGCATCAAGATATTTGTTCAGCTCAGCAAGATGAATGTCCAAAATTTCGGAAAGATCATCTGCAGTGCAGGGTCGTCGAGAGATGGTTGCAATAATTGCATCCTCGATTTTGAGATTATAGGATTTAACCTTTTCTCTTTTTTGATAATTACTAATCATGACAACAGGCAGATCCTTGAACCTCTTTTTAATTTTTACGAGAGTTTCTTCATCAGCCGGAATGACCCAATTTTCTGTGCCGGGTCTATCAAGAGAGTTCAGTTGTATCAGATCAGGTTTGATTTTCTTTAGAACAATATGAAACTTATCAATTTCTTCATCCGTATCATTGATGCCGTGTAAGATAAATATCTCGAGCCAAATTTTTCCAGGGAACTCCTTGCGAAAGTTAATAAGTCCCTGAATGATATCAACCGGTCTGATCCCCTTAACAGGTCTGTTTATTTTCTGAAAAATGTTATTAGAAACAGCATCTAAAGAAGGTATTATCACATCTGCAAGCAATAGTTCTTTACGAATTTCAGGATAGAAAAAAAGAGAACTGTTTGTAAGCACAGCGATCTTATACTGTGGATATTTTTGTTTGAGAAACGAGATTATTTTTCCTATTCCGATATTCAAAGTTGGCTCACCCGAGCCCGAAAAGGTTATATAATCAAGGGTTGGACCCGTTGAGAGAAAGGAGTCGAGTTCTGAAATAATTTCAGCAACTGAAATATATTCTTTTCGTGTATCTGTGAGTCTCGTTGTAGCTCCGCATTCACAATACACGCAATCAAAGGAGCAGGTTTTATAGAGGATAGGATCTATTCCAAGGGATAAACCAAGCCGTCGTGACGGAACAGGTCCAAAAAGATGTTTGTATTTCATATTAAAATAGGGAAATAAGCACCCCGACAAATCCGCCGAAGCCAAGCGAGTACAGGTAGTTTGAGGTGATTGGACATGCGACGGAACTGCACCCGACAACTTTATGCCAGATGAAACCTGCAAGCAGACCAAAAAGAAAGCCGAGAATTATTCTCACAGCTATAGGTAGGCGAACTTGCTTTTTTTCTGTTGAGCTTTTATCTTTTATCATACACGAAAATGGGTGTGCACCGCACATTGAAATTCTATTCTGAAAGGTGCTTTGTAGTTAGCTCAAGCCAAGATTACTAACGGCACATCAGACGAACTGTTTATTGCTGCTACCTTCCGGTCCTGACAAAATTCGCAGAGCCCGATTGCGTTAGACTTGACTCTCAACACCACTTGCATACCACACAGACAGACATCAAATCTCGCAGATTGGAATTCAGCCCTGCTATAGCGGATTGCAGGTTACAGGACACCGCTGGCTTCCCGCCTAGCACACCCTATATTATATTTATTTCTTTTTATCTACTATGATTTCCTGTGAAAGCGATTGGGTCTTTTTTCGGATTGAAAGTTGCTCCATCACGGAAAGGATATTATATGTAAACCAGTAAAGGACAAGCCCTGCCGGTAAAGATTTGAAGATAAACACAAAGAAAATCGGCATTCCGTACATCATAAATTTCTGTGTTTTGAGTTGTGCAAGCTGCTTTTCATCCATATTCGGAGTCGGTTTCTGGGACATCAATTTCTGCTGAAAGAACATCGTGATTCCCATGAGGATAGGCATGATATAATATGGATCGGGAATAGAAAGATCCTTAATCCAAAAGATAAAGCCCGCATGTCGAAGCTCGATAGTGGATTGGAGGACAGGATATAAAGCAAAAAGGAATGGGAACTGGATGAGCAGTGGCAGACATCCGCCTAACGGACTGACCCCATGCTCTTTGTAAAGCTTCATGGTTTCTTTCTGGAGCTTCTGGGGATTCCCTTTATACTTTGCTTGCAGTTCTTTTATGTGTGGCTGTACCCGTTGCATTTTTTGAGCAGAGGTGAAGCTTTTATGAGTTAACGGGTAAAATACAAATTTGATGATTATCGAGAGAATAATGATCGCAATACCGTAATTTGGAATGAGAGAATGAATGAATTTCAATAATTTTAGGATCAATTTGCTTATGGGACGAAGAAGCTTCCAGCCAAAATTCATTACATCTTCCAGCCCAATATTAAAAGCGCGCAAGCGGTCATAATCAACCGGACCACAATAAAATTGGAACGAATGATCAATCGAATTTCTTCCAACTTCGATTTGTGCATTTTCAAGGATTGCATTATTATCCGCAGCTACAAATATTTCTCTTAGTTTTACAGTTCTCTCCGGAATTGTTGCGACCATGAAATATTTTGATTTTAGCGATGTCCAGGTAATGTTGCCATATTGTGCAGCGCCGGATTTCGCTTTTTTCAAGCTGATTTTATTTATATTATTATCCACATAAGATATAACATTAATATAAGTATTGAAACGCTTATCTCCCTTTTGATCATAATAAATGCCGGCATCGAGCTGAATGTCGTACGTATCAATAAAGCCAAGACCATCAGCTTTTATTGTTATATTCACCGTATAGTTATCATCAATGGAATAATGCTTCTCGAAAATCCGTTTAAAGTCTTTTTCTATAAAGAAAGTTGCAGTGAATTCATCATATGTATACTCAAGATTCTGTTTTCTGAAATTGATCGTATCACTGCTTGTATAAAACACAATATTGAACATGCCGCTTTCTTTGATAAAGAGATTTACCGCGTCTTCCTGAGCTTCGTTTTTGATATTTTTCAATACGACCTGTTTGATATTTCCGCCACGGTTCGTAAGCACAACCTTTATATCGTTATTTTCAAGGACAATATCATTATTTAGCGGGATGTCGGACTGCAGGTCCAATGGTGTAACATCTGCTTCAAGGTCATTCTCTTGAGTCGGGGGAATCATTGGTGGCTTTGCTACCTGTTGAGTGTTTTCTGTAGCATATTGTTGTGTTTGAGGTGGTACAGGTTGTTTCCAAAAGAATTTGCTGCTCAAATAAAATACAACAAATATCAAAATAAGGGCAATAATTGTTTTTTTATCCATAGTTTTAATTATCCTTTATGGTTGTGGGCCATATCCACCTTAGCATGCGACAGAAAGATAAATATAGCGCCTTCCAAAATCCATATTCCTGAAATACACTCATTGCATCTTCCAATCTGATGTTAAAAACTCGCAAGTGATCATAATCTACAGGACCGCAATAAAATTGGAATGAATGATCAATAGAATTTCTTCCTACTTCGATTCTTAAATTTTCAATAATTGCATTATTGTCTGCAGCAACGAATATCTCTCTCAGTTTTACATTTCTTTCTGGAATTGTTGCAACCATGAAATATTTTGATTTCAGGGCAGTCCAGGTAATTTTACCGTATTGAGAAGCGCCCAATGCGGCTTTTTTCAAGTTGACCTTATCAATCTTATTATCAACAAAAGATACAACACCAATATAAGTACCGAAACGTTTGTCATCCTGCTGATCATAATAGATGCCAGCATCGAGCTGAATATCATAAGCATCTATAAAGCCTACCCCATCTGCTCTTATGGCAACATTCAGGTTGTTGCAATAATGATCTAAGGAGTATACTTTCTTAAAAATTATTTTCCAATCTTTTTTAATATAGAAAGTAGCAGTGAACTCATCATGAAAATATTCAAAATTATACTTTCTGAAATTAATTGTATCGGTATTCGTATAAAAGACAGTATTGAACATGCCTTTTTCTTTGATAAAGAGATTCACCGAATCTTCACGGGTTTCGCTTATTATATTTTTTAAGACAACCTGTTTTATGTTACCTCCTCGATTTGTGAGAATAACCTTCAAACTATCATTTTCAAGAACAATATTATCGTTGATCGGAATGTTGGATTGCAAATCTAACGAAGCAGCATCGATTTCGATTTCTTCTTTGTATTGAGGTGCAGATGGCTTTGGAATTTTCGCCACATGTTTAGTAGTTTCTATAGGAGATTTTTGTGGTATCTGCTTCGGCGTAAATTTGCAGCTCAAATAAAATACAACAAATATCAAAATAAGGGCAATAATTATTTTTTTATCCATAATTTACTTATCCATTATGGTAATGGATCAAATCCTCCTCTTGACCAGGGATTGCACCTGAGAATGCGCCAGGAAGATAAATACATCGCTTTTAGAAATCCATATTTCAGAAATGCGCTCTTTGCATAAGTGGAACAGGATGGATAAAAGCGGCACGAATCAGGGAAAATGGGTGAGATGATTTTTTGATAAATTGTTATCAAAAGTACGAAAAAATGGTTTATGATCTTATTCACGTTCTTCAAGAACATTTTCAAGTTCGTTATATATGTTATCGTGACCGAACTCATAAATGCCCCGCTTGGCTATTACGAGATAGTTATTATTTATACGAAATAAATCAATATGAGTATAAGCAAAGTTCTTTATCCAGCGCTTGATCTTATTTCTTTTCACGGCATTTGCAACTTTCTTTGAAACAATAACTGCAAGTCCGAAATCGTTGCCTTTATCAACAGCGCACGAGACAAGGTCAAAATACCGGGTACGTTTTCGTATACCATGCTTTCTGAGTTGATTAAATTCTGCCTGAGAGGTAATTCTCTTCACGCGTCATTATATGGACAGTCTTTTGCGACGTTTTGCACGACGGCGTTTGAATATTGCTCTACCATCTTTGGTTTTCATTCTTTTACGAAAACCATGAGAAGTTTTCTTTGGTTTATTATGCGGCTGAAACGTTCTTTTCACAGCTAAACCTCCAGATGTACTTTAGAATGTGCAATTCTGAGAGCCCTGATTTGGTGTCAAGTTTTTGACGTCCCAGAATTACATGTATTTGTAATGTAAGAAATAATTACACTTCGTAAAATTCTTTTCTTCTGTCCTCAAACAAGTTATTTTTCTCGGTTATCATTTTATTTTTTGCAGTTGTATGATCTATATCGACAGCAATCAGCACTTCCTCAACTTCGTTTGCCTGAGCTAAAATATTGCCTTGTGGATCAGTTATCTGGCTCATTCCCGTAAAAGTAAGTGCCTGATCCCCACTTCTTTCAATTCCGACTCGATTACTGGTTATTGTATATACATGATTTTCAATAGATCTGGTTATCATAGCTTTTTGACAGAAAGGCAAAACGAGATTTGCAGAATGGCATAGTATATCTGCACCCATAACCGACAGCGTGCGTGCAGATTCGGGAAATATCCAATCAAAACAAACCATAAGCCCAAGAGAAGCGTCATTATACTTTACAATCTTAAAACCAGAATTTCCTGCTTCAAAAAGATCCTTTTCGTTTAAGAAAAGATGAATTTTCCGATATATTGTTTGAGTTCCGGAAGGATCAATAAAAATTTGAGAATTGTAGAATTGATTTCCATCTTTTTCGAGAAATCCAGCCACAAGAGCAGTGTCCTCACGTTCAGCAATATGTTTGAAGAAATCGGGAATTATCCCATCCGCGGTTGAGGAAAGAGGTTCCATTTCGTTTTTGGAATTGAATGAATATCCGCTTGTACAAAGCTCAGGAAGAACAACGAGATCGGTACTGCAATTATTCAACATCTTGGAAATTTTCTCAAGGTTCTGTTTCTCGTGAAACAGTTCGGGTGAAAACTGGAGGAATCCGACACGCATAATTTTATCCGCTGATTGAAAGATTCTCGACAAGAATTGAAGGTGATCCGATTGCAGAAAGTTTGAATTTGAGATCATCTGCAAGACCAACTATGTGCTTCAGCAGGTTGAGGAAATTTCCGGAGACTGTAAAATTGTGAATTGGATATTTTCTTTGTCCGTCTTCGCAGTAAAAGCCCTGTGCGCCCATTGAAAAATCTCCCGAAATCGTATTGCAGCCACTGTGCATACCTGATAACTGGACAATTTCAATACACTTGGGAAACACAGAATAAAGATCGTCCTTTGAAGACGACCCGGGCTTAATGTATAAATTCGTTGGTGAAATATTGATTGAAGTTTTGAAAGATCTACTTGCGTTACCTGTTGAAATTGTACCATCCTTAAGAGCGGTAATTGTGTTGTGGAGATAGGACTGCAATCTACCATCAGAAATCAGCACAGTCTTTTGTGATGGATAACCCTCATCGTCGAAGGGACGGGTATTATAGCCCGTGTTGAGTAATGCGTCATCGATAATATTTACAATGGAATGAGCAACATTCTTTCCCAGCTGTTCCCTCATGAGAGATTGACCTTCCTGTACTTTTTTAGCTGAAAAGATACTCCAGAATGTGCTCAATAATGTTGCCGACATTTCATTGTTTAAAAGGACAGGATAGTTGCCGGATTGAATTTACCGTGCACCTAATAGTTCCAGTGCCTTTTGGGCTGCTTCTTTGCTTATCTTTTTGGGATCAATGTCATTAAAATCACGAGACATAATTTCAAAAGCACCGGATTTTGTTTCGTCTCCTTCTTTTGCAAGACAAAAAGAAAGACCATAACACGCATTTGTTGTATATTCTTTGTTCAAACCGGTAGAATTAGCAATTTTGAAAAGAGATTCATTATCACCAATAAGTGCATGGGGAACATTAATGATTCTTTTGTCTGAAGCCAGCGCAATTTTTTCTAGTTCTTTTGCCTTCTCGATCTTGTTCTCAACCGGAATATTTTCAAGGTCTTTGTTGTAAATATCGAGTTCTTCTTTGATGGACGGATAGTTTTCCAAGATCGCTTTTTCTTTAAAATCAACTGCTTTTGAGTTGTTCTTGGCGCTTAACAGGGCTTTGTTGAGTGATTCCTTGTCTAATTTCTCGGTATATGAATAACCTGTAATGTCATCAATGATAACTCTAATTCCAAGATCGATTGAATCTGAGTATTTGAAAGTATCAATATCATGGTTGAAGATTTTTACTGAAAATGACTTCGATTTAGAAAGATATACATCATAATGCTGGATTTCATGCTTTTTGGCGAGATCGTGTATGTCCTGAAATTCTTTTTCAAACATTACTTCTCCTTTCTTCCGCCGACAACAATCTCTTCGATTTTAATTGTCGGTTGACCTACACAAGTTGGGACGATCCCGCTTTGAGAGCCACACATCCCTTCAGCAAGCTTAAGATCATCGCTGACCATACTGATCCTCTTGAGAATGTCTTTTCCGTTGCCTATCAAGGTGGCGCCACGAACTGGTTTTGTAACCCTACCGCCTTCAATAAGATATCCTTCGCCTACAGAGAAATTGAAGTCACCCGTTCCTGGTTGCACAGAACCACCGCCCATCTTTTTGGCGTACAATCCAAATCCGACAGAAGATATCATATCATCAATTGTATCTGGTCCAATATCAATGTAAGTATTCCTCATACGTGATGTTGGGGCGAATTTGTAAGACTGCCTTCTGCCGCTTCCAGTTGGGGGGAAACCAATTTTCATTCCTCCAAGTTTGTCGACCATAAATGACTTGAGTACACCCTTGTCTATCAGAACAGTTTTTTGGTTAGGATTGCCCTCATCATCAACAGTAGTAGAGCCCCACCTGTTTGGCATTGTCCCATCATCTATCGCAGTAACACATGGATTTGCAATCTGAGTATTCAGCTTATCTGCAAACACGGAAGCCCCTTTTGCGACAGATGTTGTTTCAAGAGAATGTCCGCACGCCTCGTGAAATATTACACCGCCAAACGCATTTCCGATAATAACAGGGAATTTGCCACTAGGAGCATAATCAGCGAGCAGCATTTTAACAGCTCTTTCTGCTGTTGTTTTGCCAAGTTCTTCAGCGGCGAGGTTCTTGAAGAATTCATAGCCCATTAGTGCACCCGGTCCTTCTGATCCAGTTTGCATCTGGTTGTCCTTATGCGCAATAGAGCTCACGTATACACGAGCATAAGTTCTCTGATCTTGAGTAAATAATCCTTCACTGTTTGCTATCATGACATTCTGAACTTTTTCCATATAATTAATACTCACTTGAGAAATATAATCTGAGAAATTTCGAGAAGCTGCATCAATTAAATGAACAAAAGCTATTTTATCCTGATTAGGCACAGAGTTAAAGGGTGTAAGAATTTTGTGAGGAGAATCATATAATGTTTGAGTTAGGGGGACGATTTTCAGAGATTTTTCTCCGATTTCAGCTTTGCTCACAGCTTCTGCAACCTTGAGAAGACTTTTTTCTGAGACATCATTTGTATAAGCATAGATCGCTTTATGTCCATAAAAAACCCGTATGCCAACGCCGTAATCATTTCCGGTGATGGAATTTACTATCTTGCTATCAAGTAGTTGCATAGTTGAGGTAGTAGAATCTTCCAAGAAAATTTCAGAAAAATCTGCTCCGTTTGAAAGCGCTTTTTGAAGGACGCGTTCAACTATTGATTTCTTAATCATTAGTACCTCCATGGCAATACTCAGGCTTAAAATATGTTTAATGCTGTCAAGAAAGTATAGAATATTTTGACAACAAATTACAATAATAAATAAGCTCATATGTGAAGGTAGCTATGTTTATTATTAATATTAAAAGTAATTTCAGCGCTGCCCACAATCTTGTGGGCTACAAAGGTGACTGCGCAAAAGTGCACGGACACAACTGGAATATTCGTCTTGCACTGAAATGTAATAAAATTGACGAACTTGGAATGACCATAGATTTCAAAATTCTGAAGAGTAAGTTCAATAATTTATTGCAAGAATTTGATCATGAAAATCTTAACAGTTTAAAATGCTTTGAGAATTCCAACCCTACTTCTGAATCGATTGCACAAAAAATATTTGAAAAAGCCCAATTGGTTTTTAATAATGAAAGCACGTCTGTATTTGAAATTGAAGTAAACGAATCAGAAAAATATTCTGTAATTTATCGGCAACATGAAAGTTATTGATTCTAAGTTTATCGAAAGCGCATATAAATTTACAGATCTTTCGCAAAGTGAATTTCCTGAGATTGCCTTTATTGGTCGCTCCAATGTTGGCAAATCATCTTTGATCAACACATTACTTCAAAGAAAGAATCTTGCTCAAATCAGCAAGAAACCAGGTAAGACCCGCACGATAAACATATTTGAGGTTTCATGTAAATTTAATGTTCAGAAAGAGAAGATTAATTTTGCCGATCTTCCAGGTTACGGATATGCAAAAATATCCGAGAAAACACAACACGCATGGAAAATACTTATAGATGATTATATTTCAAGGAGAAAAAATCTTTGCGGATTAATATTGATTGTGGACTTGCGGCATAATGCAGATAAAAAGGATATTGAAGCGAAAGATTGGATTGCATCTCATAGAAAAGAGATGCTGCTTGTTCCGACAAAGGCTGATAAATTAAGCAAGTCACAGGCAGCGATAAAGATAAGGATGCTAAAGGATCAGTTTCTGTTATTGCCGCAGCACGAAATTATTGGATTCTCTTCAAAATCAAGGATTGGAAGAGAGGAAATATTAGAATGGATTGGGGAGCTTACTGCACTAGTTAAGAATGGAGAAGTTACATGTTAGAAAAAATACAGAATCCTAATGATATTAAAACTTTGGATATGCTTGACCTAAAAGAATTATGCAAAGATTTGAGAAGCCGAATTATTGAAGTTACGTCAAAAACAGGCGGACATCTTGCTCCAAGTCTCGGAGTGGTAGAGGTTACGGTCGCACTTTTAAATGTATTCGATCCGCTGAAGAATAGAATAATCTGGGATGTCGGGCATCAATCATATGCATATAAAATACTAACAGAGCGGAATAAGGCATTTGAGAACTTACGGCAATATGGCGGATTGAGCGGCTTTAATTCAATCTCAGAGAGCAAGTATGACGCTTTTGGCGTGGGACATAGCAGCACATCACTTTCTGCCGCTCTTGGGATTTCTGTAGCAAAAGAACAAAAACAAACACCCGGAAAAACAATTGTCGTTATTGGAGATGGAGCACTCACTGCAGGTGAAGCATACGAAGGGTTGAACAACATTGGTGGCTTAAAAAAAGATATTATTGTTATCCTCAATGATAATTCGATGTCTATATCAAAAAATGTTGGAGGGATGCACCACTACCTGGCGAACGTGCTTTCGGGCAGACACTATAACCGCATCAAAAATGATGTGTGGGACATGGTGCAGTCTTTGCCGAGAGGTGTTAGAAATAAAATTATTACAGGTGCTCGAAGATTTGAAGATAGCATCCTCAATATGATAATTCCCAATAGTCTTTTTGAAGATCTTGGTTTTAGGTATATAGGTCCGATAAACGGTCATGATCTACCCACAGCAATAAAAATACTAAAACAAGTACGGAACAACATTAGCGAACCTGCCCTTGTACACATGATCACAAAAAAAGGCAAGGGATATGAGTTTGCAGAAAGAGATGCAACAAAGTTTCATGGCATTTCATCTTTTAATAATATAACAGGGGAAATAAATAAGAAAAGGGTAAAACATCCCAAACCCTCGTACTCTAAGCTTTTTGGAGACACTCTGACAAAAATTGCCGAAAAAGACAAAGATGTGGTTGCAATTACAGCAGCAATGTGTGACGGCACAGGCCTTAGTGATTTCAGGGATAGATTTGGTGACAGATTCTATGATGTAGGAATCGCAGAACAGCATGCAGTAACCTTTGCTGCTGGCATCGCTTCTGAAGGGCTGAAACCCTATGTGGCGATATATTCAACTTTTCTTCAGCGCGCGTATGATCAGATAATTCACGATGTGGCACTACAAAAACTGCCCGTGAGGTTTGCAATCGACAGAGCTGGTCTTGTGGGAGAAGATGGACCAACACACCACGGCGCCTTTGATATTTCTTACTTACGGTGCATACCGAATATGGTTATCATGGCTCCAAAGGATGGGGATGAGCTTAAAAGAATGCTTCTGTTTATGAATAAATATGACAAGGGTCCAATAGCCGTTCGGTATCCTCGAGGCGTGATTGATGAGTATAATCTTAAAAAAGAAAGAATTAGATTGGGTAAATTTGAAGTAGTATACGAGGGACAGAAGACAGCCATATTGTGTGCTGGAACAAGTTTCAAGATAGGGTTTGAGGTTTACAAAAAGTTAAAGACGAAAAATATTGCCCCATTCCTCATAAATGCTCGATTTATCAAGCCGATTGACGGAGATATATTAAATGAACTGTACGAGAAGAAAATTAAAAATATCATTACAATCGAAGAAAATGCAATTTACGGGGGATTTGGTTCAGCGATTCTTGAAAAATGTAATGAACTGAAAATTAATTTTGCCATTAATCGTTTTGGGCTTCCTGATGAATTTGTTACATATGGTGATGCGGATATTTTAAGGAAAAAGATAGGTCTAACTGCAAAAAATATTTATTCATTAATACTTACTTTATGACACGACACAGTGACACGATTGCAGCTGTTTCAACACCACCGGGCATTGGCGGGATTTCTGTAATAAGGATTAGTGGTTCAGATTGTATTGATATAATAGAGAAAACGTTCAAGTCAAATACCCACACAGATGACATGCAGTCGCATCACATATATTACGGCAAGATTTATAATGACAATTTATTGTTAGATGAAGCACTTGTTTCCATTTTCAAAAAACCAAACAGTTTTACTGGTGAAGATGTCGCAGAGATAAGTTGTCATGGGGGCGCTTTTGTGACTCAAAGCGTTCTTCAGACTATACTAAAAAATGGTGCAAGACATGCGGAGAAGGGTGAATTTACAAAACGAGCATTTCTTAACGGAAAAATGGATCTAACAGAAGCAGAAGCCGTCATTGATCTAATTCATGCGTCAACAAAACATTCATTAGAATCAGCGATATATCAACTTGAGGGGAAATTATATAATTCAATCAATCAGATTGTGGAAGAAATAACGTCCGTTAGATCTGAGATAGAATTAGATATAGACTTTTCTGATAGGGGGCTGGAGCACAAGAAATATCAGGATTATCTCACCATTTTAAAAAGGATAAAATCAAAAATAGAGAGGTTAATCACAACTGCTCATGAGGGACTCATACTTCACGATGGCTATCGGGTAGTTATTGCAGGACCTCCAAACGCAGGTAAATCTAGTGTGTTCAATAAAATCATTGAGAACGAAAGAGCAATCGTGACAGATGTTCCCGGCACAACCAGAGATTACATTGAAGAGGATATAGCCCTTGAAGGATATTTAGTGAAGCTCTTTGATACTGCAGGTTTAAGAGAAAGAGCAGATAAAGTCGAGCGTTTTGGGATAGAGAAATCATATAAAGTTTTGACGAATGCACATCTTATTTTGTGGATCGAAGATTGTTCTGTTTCACGTGAAACATCAATACCAAACTTTGAAGGAATAAAATTGATATCTGTGTTAAATAAATCGGATTTGAAACAAAAGAATGAAGGGATAAATCAAGGTTCGATTCTCATTTCTGCCAAAACGGGAAGTGGAATAGAAGAGTTAAAGAAAATTATTCTCGAAAATATTAATGTAAGCGGAGATGATTTAGCTGTTGGTTTGATTACTAATTCCCGGCAGCTTAGTGCTGCGGAAAAGAGCTTGATTGCGATAAACCAGTCAATAGAAGCAACACAGGCAAAAAGAGGGCTTGAGTTCATTGCTTTTGATCTCCATGAAGCAAGTGAATATCTTGAGGAAATAGTTGGGAAAATAAGCAATGAGGATATTATAAATTCTATATTTGACAGATTCTGCGTAGGGAAGTGATTAATTTATCCTTCGAGTATTTATCTTACTTTTTCCACTAATGAATCTGGCGAGAAAGGCTTTTGAATAAAGTTAGTTCCTGGTTCCAGCACACCACGATTTCGCATCTCTTCACCGGTATAACCAGACATGAAAAGAATTTTAAGTAGTGGTTTTTCAACCCTCATTTTTTCAGCAAGTTCTCTTCCGTTCATTTCCGGCATTATGATGTCCGTAAGCATAAGATCAATTTGGTCTGTATACTCTTTTGTGACCTCAAGTGCGTTTAACCCGTTATAAGCAGTAATAACCTTGAAGCCGTCTTCTTCTAATATTTCTGTAACCAGGTCTTGGACCATCTCTTGATCTTCGACGAGGAGTATCGTGTAATGTTTATATATGGATTCTGTTCTGATTGAAGCGATTCCTGGTTTTTCGGGCTCAAAGACCTGTTCCTCAGTTGGTTCAAATCGAGGGAAATATACTCTGAAAGTTGTGCCCGTACCAAGCTGGCTGTCAACCTCGATGCCGCCATCACTCTGCTTGATGATCCCATATACTGTAGCAAGCCCAAGCCCGGTGCCCTTACCCACTTCTTTTGTTGTGAAAAAGGGCTCAAATATTCGTGAAATGGTTTCTTTGCTCATTCCGGCGCCGGTGTCACTGACCTCAATTATCGCATATTCTCCAGGTTTAAGGGGTTCAATCTGTCCTATATCATCAATCTCTTGAATATCTGAAGATAATGTTTTAATAGTTAGTTTGCCGCCATTATGTATAGCATCTCTTGCATTAACCGCAAGGTTCATAAGTATTTGAACGATCTGGTTACTATCGGCTTTTATGTATATGTTGTCCTCGAATTCCGTGCTTAAAACTACATCCTCTCCAATCAATCTTTGAAGCATGTCTCTAATGTCTTCAATTATTTTATTGAGATCGAGTATCTTTGGTTCAATTATTTGCTGTCTGCTGAAAGTAAGAAGCTGACCCGTTAAGGATGCAGCCCTGCCACCAGCTTTGCGAATTTCTTTAAGATCGTCATACATAGGATTTGTTTCGTCCAATTTGCGAAGGAGAAGGTCACACCGTCCGTTGATTGCTGTAAGAAGATTGTTGAAGTCGTGTGCAACTCCACCGGCAAGACGACCAATAGTGTCCATCTTTTGTGTTTGACGAAGTTTTTCTTCACTATCCTTCAGCTCTTGCTCGAGTTTTTTGGATTCAGTAATATCTTCACATATGGTCACAACTGCAATGGGTAAACCTTCAGCATTTCTCACAATATCGGAAACAAGACGAACGGGAAAGGGTTCTCCTGTGTTTGTGATATTCGTGCTTTCGCGGATCATTCCTTTCCATTTCATTACCTGATCCATCACCCATGGCTGCAATTTCTTTGTTGTAGCAAAGATTCGCACGTCTTTGCCTAGAAGGTCATCGGGCTCCCACCCATGCATATGCGCATCAGCCGGATTAGTATAAATTATCTCGCCCTTAGTATTAGAGATAGTAACGCCGAGCTTCATTGTCTCGATAGCTTTTTTTAGTTGAAGATATTCTTCTTCTTTACCGATGAGAACAGTGCGGTCTATTTCGTTCATTGAAATCCTTTATTCGAAAGATTATGAAAGCCCAATGATAAATTCTAATTTTTATTGAAGATATATTATTTTTCCAACTGAGTTCAAGCTCTCTGTTTCTACTTTATAAAAATATATTCCGGATGGAATTGATCTTCCTTTTAGATCTGTGCCTTCCCAGTTTAGAATGTTGAAGTTACTGAAGTCATTATAAGTAAATTTTCTTATCAAACGTCCCTTAATATCATAAATTACAAGATGCTCAATTTTATTATGTATTGCCGAGCAGTCAAAAGTAATAATTCTATCAAATGGGTTGGGATATACAGAAAACCCTAACTGGCATACATTGTGAGAGTTAGTCCCAACAGAACCAACCGCAAGAGCGAAAGGATTATAGGGATCACCAATCGTGGCACCGTCTTCAAAAGGAATAGTTTCCAGGCAATTATAAATTGAGTCAGTAGTTCCGTGGTAAATTTTAAAGGAGATGGTCTCACCATTAGTATTTCCAACAATAGTAAAGTACCAATAGCCGTCAGTCCAATATGGAGGATTAGCTGGTTGCCACAACGCAAGAGAACGGCAATCTGATTCTCCACCAGGTCCAAATGCAGCTGCGGCATTCTGGTTTGCTCCACCTTCAAAATAGTTTCCGCTGTAAGTGATACGAGCCATCAATATCATAGAATATTCGGTCCCGGGGATAATCTGCCAATCGGGAGGATTAGTCCGGAAATTTATTTTATTTTGAGAAATATTTTCTGATCCTGACGGATATACAAGTTCATCAGCAGAATTCATCTTTACTTTATAGCCAATATTGGGTTCCATTTCAGTGAGATTTCCCACCCATGAACCGGGCGGATCATAGTATGTGGCAGACTGAGTTTGATTCTTGATCTGAAAAACATTTGACGTGATACTCTGAAGTGCATCTTCAACAAGGAGTGTTTCCTGAGGAGGATAATATGCGATCCAATTCCAGTTCTCAGATAAAGATATTGGTGTAATGGACTCAATCGGCGTACCGGAAACCGCAAAAGAATCAACGGTGTTATTCATGGAAAGAAGATAGGCACTTCCTTCCGTAATCTGGGTGAGATTTCCTACCCAGGACCCAGGTGGGTCATAGTAGGTAGCAGACTGAGTTTGATTCTTTATTTGATAGATAGAGGGACCTAATTGTGAGAAAACCGAGTCTAATGAGGAGTTTTCAAGATAGACATTGAAAGAAATCCAATTCCAATTTTCATTCAATTGAAAAACCTGTTCATGACCAACAGATATTTGATATGGTGTATCCGGACTCCCAATTGTTTCGTTATTTTGAAAATTAATCGTTTGTATGCAGTCATAAATAGTCGCAGTATTTTCATCAAAAATTTGGAAAGTGATATCTTCACCATTTACATCACCTAAAATATTGAGATACCAATATCCATCCCAATATGGAGGATTCGGAATTTCCCACGTCCCTATTACCCGACAATCATCATTACCGCCTGGACCAAACGCAGCAATCAAGTTATTGCACATCCCAAGTAATTCGTTTCTATTGACATCAACAGTAGCCATAACAACCATGCTGTATTGAGTTCCGGTGATCTGCTGCCAGTCAATCAAAGTGGCATTAACACTGTCTGTAAACTGGTTTTCTTCGACAAGGATGTCGTATAATATGATGGAAGTATAGCCGTCTAATGTAAAAACAATATCATAAAAACCTGGAGGAAGTGTGAACTCATAATTACCCTCACTATCGGGAGATGCAGAAGATGTGCCAGCAGAAATCTGAACTTCTTGGATATTGCCTGCGGGAAGTGTATTTGTGATAAGTGTAACACTACCTGCAATAGATCCCATTTCTGCGGTTATTAAGAAAGGGTTTGTGGGAGAACCATAAGTCTGGCCATCCTGAAAAATGAGTTCTTCACTGCAGTTGTATATTGTGTCGGTTACCGAATCATAAATTTTAAAATAAATTTCTTCGCCGTTTGTGTTTCCAACGATCGTGAAATACCAATAACCATCCCAATAAGGCGGATTGTCCGGCTGCCACATTGCCAATGACCTGCAGTCGGATTCTCCTCCGGGACCGAATGCCGCGGCAATATTGCTGCTGTCAATACCAGTAAACGGTTCATCATACAAAAAAATGTCACCTAAAACGACCATTGAGTATTGAGTACCCTGAATTGGCTCCCAATCAGGTGGTGTGGCTAGAAGTATAGATGTAGTGAGAGTGAAGAATATTATAAAGCAAAAGACTCTTCTTTTCATGATTGTTCCTTAAATAAAAAAAGAGGGAAGGAAGTATGAGCTTCCTTCCCAGTTGATATCTATTGTACCATCAGCATCTTTTTTACTGTAGAAGATGCTCTGGCAGTTAGTTTATAGAAGTAAATACCACTTGAAAGTCGATTGTTGTTCTCATCTAAACCATTCCAGTTTAACGTATATTCTCCCACATCTTGATGTGTAGAAATAAGCGTCTTAACCTTCTGACCGAGAATGTTGTAAATTGTAAGTTCAACATGAGAAGATTCAGGAATGTAATAGCGAATCGAGGTTGAAAGATAGAATGGATTCGGATGATTTATGTCGAGTATTACTTTAGCATCTGAATGCTCAATAGATTTGAGGACTATTTCAATCGGCTCTTCACGGTCACCGATTATGAGATTTCTTTCATAAGTAATTGTTTCATCACTATTCGTTGTGATACCTGATAAATTGTGATAAGTTCTGAAGTGGAGATTTGTTGTCTCATTGTTTCCAACAACTGTGAAGTACCAGAAACCATCAATATATTTTCCAATGGAGTGACAGGCGTTATCATTATCAAAAATCCCAATAGAATATTCTTCAGGAGAAAGAACACACTTGTCATTATTTAGAAGTTTAGCCATCACGATCATGTTATGACTGGCTCCGGAAAGCAGTTCCCAATTTGCATAGTTTGATGAGGTTTCAGTAATAAGTGAGGAAGAACGTTCTGCAACTATATTAGCGGGATATGTCAATACATCAGCAGCATTCATATAAATCAAATAACTAATACCAGGATACATAATAGTTAAATCACCTACCCAACCACCATCGTAAACAGCAGATTGAGTTTGGGTTTTGATACAGGTTGAGTCTACCACATTAATGCTTACCAATGCTTCTTCCAAAGTTAAGCTGTTTTGTGGAATATATGCAATCCAGTTCCATTCTTCTGCCAATGATATCGGAGTCATGATTGGATTGGGTTTAGTACCGCTGAATATAAAGTCATCATAAGCATTCCACATATTTACTTTGAAACCATCTCCTACAGTTAAATTGGTCAAGCCACCAATCCATACTCCCCCGATCGTATCATATATTGTAGAGCTACCCTGCTTTACAACTTGATAGATATCAATATAAGGAAAAACAGTTAAATCAGCAAAAACTGTTGCCACAGAATTGTCTGCAGGTTCCAGGTTGAATGATATCCAGTTCCAATCTTCAATCAGATCGAATTCAAGATCGTGAGATGGAGAAGGAGCATATAAATCTACAACATTATCAAAAGTACAATTTACAAAGATTAATGTTTCTGAAGGAGAATAGATTGAGTCCGTTGCAGTATCATATACTTTGAAGTTGATCACTTCACCGGAAAGAATATCGCCGACTATTGTGCAATACCAGTAACCGTCAAGGGGCCAATAATTATCCCAATGAGGATGGCTACCAGTATTCCAACTGGCAATTCCTCTACAATCTCCATCAGGTCCAAAAGCTGCCAATTGGTTACTGTTTGAGCCATCAATAAATGCACCATCAAATGAGGCAGTAATATAAGTACTCATAACATATTGAGTTCCTGTTATAACTTCCCAGTTCATAAGAGTGATATCAACTTCAGTTGTGTCATCTGCAATAACTACTATTGACTCAAACGTTAAGGTTGCATAACCGTCCAAGGAGGCTGTTAAATCGTAGGTTCCATTATTTATTGTAATAACATAATCACCAGTTGAATCAGGATGCTCAGTGATTGTCCCTGCGGATATTTCTACGTTTTCTACATTTCCACTACCCTCTTTTAAGGTAACATTACCGGCGATATAGCCATCATAATGAATTAGTAGTAGAGTGAAATCCACGTCAGTAGTTTGTTGACCAGATTGAACTAAAATATCGGTTCGAGTTGAATCATAGTAACCAGGCAGAGTAGCTGTAACATCGTATGTTCCTGCGATAATATCCAAATCATATTCATAATGAGGAGGTGTCGCAACAAAGTAAGGATTGGTAGTTACACCTCCAGCTGAAATCAAAACAGAGGTAACATCACCTAAACCTTCCAGGGCAACCTCTCCATTGATAGAACCCGGAAGAACTTCATCGAGTTGAATGTCAATTCCTGTAGTAACTTGCCCGGTGGAAACAATCACACTATCAACTTCATCACCGGAATATCCATCCAAGACAGCTTCTACAGTATAAGTTCCGGGAATGACGTTTACGACGTATGCACCATTTGCGTCCGGAGAAGTAGTTGTAGTATCTGTTGGTGAGATTGCGGAGACAACAACATTTTCGACATTCCCTGGATTTCCGGCAAAAGTAATTGTTCCCTGGATTCCTGATTGTGGAAAATAATATGCTCCCATATCATTTCTTGTGCCATCCGGGTCATTATATTGGACATCAGGGTCTCCCGTGTCGACACATGGTGATTTCGTGGAGTCTGGATCTGGGAAGTTTGCCCACGTTATCTGGTAGTCATTATTTGCCGGATCAGCAAAAAGAGGATCTCCATCAATACAACCAGTTCCAAAATAAGTTTGCCCAGCACCATCTTTGATGTCTGAATATGTAGCGTTTAATGTTGCATCAGGATTTACATAAATTTCTTCTGACGGATTATCCCATACAATAGAATTTAAAAGGGTGATATCCGAGCCATAAAAGCTGGCAATACCACTTCCGTTTTGGAAAGCAATATTATCTGCAATTGTAACGTTCTCCAAAATAATCTCAGAATTCATGTAACTGCAAATCCCACCACCGCTCCATTCTGTTGTGTTTTCATAAATAACAACATTGTCGAGGACAGGATTTGAATTAAAGCACATAATTCCACCACCCTCATAAGTAGAATTATTATTAGAAATGATCACCTCATTTAGAACCGGATCGGAATCATAGAGATACATTCCACCACCAGCACCGCTTGCGGTATTATCAAAGATTATCACATTATCAATTACAACATCAGATTCGAAAAGGTATATCCCCCCACCGTTGGGAGAATTTCCACTTGCATTTCCATTTGTTATTGTGAAACCAGTTAAAACTGCAGTGGAATCTCTACCGCTCAATTTTACAACACTTGCTGAATCACCACCATTAATAATGGTTTGTGAAATATATGAAGTATCTGAAGTAGTAAGGAATAGAGAACCAACAGTGATATTCATTCCATTATAATTGATGTTTTCGTTGTAGGTTTCGGGATAGACTAATACGGTATCACCCGCAGTGGAAGTAGAATCTATTCCTTCCTGGATTGTAAAATAATCTCCCCCACCATTTTTATCTACAATGATCGTATCGGAAAAAAGTAAAGAAAACGGGAAAAGTGATATGATCACAAAGATTAAAATCATTTTTTTCATTGTAACCTCCATTTTAGGGTTTTTTAATATTTTTTTCATTGTATTCTCTTTGATAAATTTTTTGTAAACATTTTTAAGGATTAACTTGTACTATTTTCATACCCTCATTATCTATCAACAGTGTATAACTACCAAAATGAGTTAATGAAGTAGGTCCAGTTAACATTTCATAATAACCAAGAATAAATGGATCAATAATAGAAGAAATATCAATTGTTATTAACCCAATTTCGGAGTCAGATATATATGCATACGAGTTGTCTACGTGAACCCCAGTGACGAATCCATCCGTTTCTACCTCCGCAACATAGGTCGGTAATGCAGGATTGGAAACATCAAGAATGAGAAGACCTCCTTCGCTATCTGCGATAAATGCATAATTATTCTGAACAAAAATATCTTTAGCTCCAGTTGTTGCGTATGTAGCGCTTAATGTGGGGTTGAAAGGATCAGTAATATCAAAAATTGCAATTCCATCCAAACCCTGTGTGATATATGCATTAGTTCCATCAACATAAATACTTTGAGCATGACCTCCTGTTGAAACATTGGTAACAAAGTGAGGGGCTGAACCAGAAATGAAAAATACGGTTAATCCATTATCTCCATCTGCAACATACGCGAAATTTCCAACTGCTTTAATATCGTAAGGTATGCCAGACGTAGAACTACTGCCAGTTACAACTGGATTGTTTGGGTCAGAAATATCAACCATTGATATTACTCCAGGATCGTCACTGCCGCTGTGGCTTGTTACATATAAAAAATCATCTCCGATGTCAGCAGATATCACCCGGTCTTCAAAGTCATCCATTGTATAAACGATTTCGGGACTTTCAGGATTTCCAAAATATATGATCTGAAGTCCAGCATAATTATCTGGAACATAGGCATACCAGCCGGAAGTAATAATATCCTGAGCAACACCTGGTGTATTAACAAAACCGATTTCATCGAGAAGAATATTTATATGTTCTTCATTGCTGTTTGCAGAGGTATAAGTGCCGGAATACGCATTCAGTCTATAGTAGAATGTTCCGCACGGCTCTGTTATGTCATCGATAAAAGTAATAATGTTGCTGTCGACCATGGCATAATTAGTGACCCAATCATTTCCACCGATTTTTTTGTCTATATGGAAACCAACTTCGCCTTCACTGTTATCCTGCCACGAGAGTTTTATCTTGTTTTGATCGAGTTTCTGCAATGCAAGATTTGAGGGGGCTAAAAGAGTCGGGACAATAGAATTTTCGATTGATAAAGATGTTGTTGTGCCGACAAATGCTGTAACTCTATAGAAAACCTCTTCAAAAAGATTTACGTCATCTGTAAAAGATGTTGCATTTGCCGTGAGGGTTCTGTATTTGCTTGTCCAGTTGCCTGCACCGATCTTTTTATCAATATAGAAACCCTCGTCACCAACACAATGGTCTTTCCAGATTAATTCGATACGCGATTGAGTTTTTTGCTCGATAATAAGATCAGTGGGATTACAATTCGAAGACATGTACGCGACCACTTCTGAATAGGGTGATGATTCATCGGTCGATTTATTTAAAAATTTTATTTTATATGCATACACAAGACTGTCGTTAGTGGGTATATTATCGGGATATGTCCGCAATTGGGTGGAAATATTCTGGTAATTATTGTTCCAACTTCCTGTGCCGACTTTTTTACCGATCACAAAATAGAGGGTATCAGAATCCGCATGCTCAGGAATTTGATAGGTCCACGATATTTGAATCCTGCCCTCTTCCTTCCATTCGATTGTAAGGTTTGACGGGGCGCCTGAAAGGTCGGGATCAGTCAGCGTGAGGTCGCAGCTTGCAAAGAACAGGAAAATACCTGCACAAAGAAGCAGTACGAAGAGAAAACCGAATCTATTTATTCTTTTTTTCATCGTCATCATTGTCCTCATCATTATTAAAAAGGTTTGACGCATTTTGGTTTTTTGTTCGGTGCTCCTCGATCTGTTGCTGTGTGGAGAGTGCTTCTTTCTTGCGGTCGTAGATGGGTTTCGAGATTTCAGCTTTAATTATAACGATCATTTCCCTTACATTCGTCTCATACCTGTTTGTGCCGGTAAGATAACGTATGCCAAGCACCCACCAGGGAAGATCTTTCAGAATGGGAATACCAACCCGTGTGACCGTTTCGTCAGTATCGTACAAGCCGCCGATAACAGTTTCTTCACCGTCGTAGAGCAAAACTTCTGTTGAAGATTCGCTCTTATTAATGATGGTGCTGAGTTCGCCGGGAGTTGCCGAGCTTTTTTGCACGCTTGCGACAAGGTAGATAGCTTCTATCTCCTCGTCCTCAACAACAGTGGGCGTCACAGTCATAATAACGCCTGTCTGGAAAAATTCGTCAGTGACATTACCGGCATCATCTTTCTTTTTCACGGAGAAATCTTGACCGACCTGTATCTCGCCTGTTTTACCCGAGATAACAATTACGGACGGACGTGCGATGATCGTACCCTTCTGATGAGATTCCAGAATACTAAAGAGTGTATTGATATCGATCGAGACATCTCCGGATTCAAGCTTTGTTGCAGCAGAGGCATTAAAGATATCCTGTCCGACACCAGCTCCTTTGAAATTCACAGATGCAACGACCTTGCCGTTAAAGAGAGTAGACCAGTCTATCCCGATGCTGTTAAGAACAGATTTATCCACTTTGAAAAAGATGGAAGATATCTTCACCTGCTTTGTGCCCGGAGTAATCTCGGGTTGCTCTCCCGCTTCTTCTTCAATAACTTCAGCCGCATCTTTGATCACATAGGAGCCCGGAAGGTCTTCAAGAATAAGATCATTGAAATTAATGATAAGAAAGAGGGCATTCTTCCAGTAAACTTCTTTAACGGGAATACCGATAGCCCCGGAAAATGTGCTCATATTGATGATCTTTTTTCCTTCAAATTGGATAGACATTACTTCCAGCGCGCGTACTGCTTCCGGGAAGGGGGTGTCACGGGTCATAGAAACCAGTTCCTTATATGAAAATTCGTCATAGACCCATTGTGCGAATAAGGAAACTGTCATAAGTGAAAAAATTAAAACTAATAGAATTATTTTTTTCATAATTCATTACCCTGTAAATACATTTTAACTTCTTGGTTAATACCAATTCGATTAATATTAAATACAGCACATTGCTGTTTCCAGTTTATATAATTGAGATATCCGTATGCTACCCGCGACCCGGGAACAAGTGTGACAATCAACCCGTTCATGTTTCTGAGGAAAACTTTATCCGGGGTTAGACCGATTATGACAGAGGAATTAATATTGATATATTTTTCTTCTTCGGTTCGGTCTAAGGGTGCATGGATTTGGGAATAAAAAGGATTATATGTAAGATTTGAATAACTAAAACTCCTGAAAGGAATATCTGAAATCGAGGTACCTGTTTTCTTGTCATAGAAAACACTCAACTTCATAGAGAAATCGACTGTATCTTTAAGGGCTACTGAAGTTTCTGAAATCCGCATAGATTCAATAACATAGAGAGGTGCCTGATATTCGAGCTGATAAAGAAAGAAATGGAGCAACTCGACATTTCCAGAGCCGTTCAACGTATATGAATTAAAAGGAAGGTCGCCTTTTTTACCACCTTGGGCAACCTTAAAGTCAAAATTTAACCCGGCAGTAAAGGTTTCTGTTATATCAATAAGGTATTGATAAGTCTGGGTGGGATTGTCATCTTTAAGAATTATTTTATAATCTTCAAGCGCTTTTTTCTTCATGTCATCTAATGAAGCAATGATTTCGTCAGTTTTTTCAAGATCAGGATTTGTCTTCTTGAGTTGTTCTAGTGTTTGATTGTTTTCCTGAAACAAGTTTTCAATTCTCTCAAGCCGCTTAACCGATTGGGAATTTGAAAGCATTCCTCCGACAAAAACGATAATGAGCAGCACACCAAGGATGATAGAGTTTCTTGTTGAATACGGCATTGCATCAATCCTTTATTTCAATGGCTTTGAGCTGAGCAATATCAGCAAGCCGATGTTTCGGATATCGTGATATCAATTAATTCCAATAATAAAGAGCTTTGTCACTTTCTTTGAGCCGTGCATAGGCATTGCCAAGCATCATCAGGGCATCGGGTGTTTTTGCTGAATTTTGATCAACAACAGCACTAAAAATTGTAATTGCTTCGGGAATATTACCCATTTGATATTGAGCTTCTCCCATAAAATATTGGGCATGTACAGCAAGTCCACTATCGGGATATTTCTTCATAAAGGAATAAAAATCATCATATGCTTCGGTAAGATTATTAGCAAAATATTCATCCAGAATTAAGGAGTACTCATTTTGTATATTTTCCTTACTGCTTATATTCTGCACATCAACGTCTTTATCAACAGATTCGTGTGCAGGGTCTGATTTCGTGATCCAAAAATCATGATAAGCATTCTGCTGAGTACTGATTGTTTTCCCAAGAGCAAGTGCATCATTTCCGGAAAGAAGATCGGCAATCCGGAGTCTATAAATAATTCCATTGCTGGTTGAAACTGGAATAATTTTCGAGCTATATCCAGCAGATTCAAGTTTTTTCTGTTCACCAAGAACGGTATCATAGTTGCCATCTGCATAAAGTTGAAGCTCGTATAATGTCTCAGGTTGATTCTGCTGAGCTTGCACCTCTTTGGGCTGCTCAGATTTAGGCGTATTCTGAGAATAATATTTTAACTTATTCTTTGCAATTGGCGTTAAATTATTATTGGGATACTCATTAATTACCCTATTCCAATAAAATTTTGCTTGCTCAATATTATTGTTTTTTGCATATGCATTTCCGAGCATCATGAGTGCGTCCGGAGTTTTAAAACCCTTCTGCTGTAAAACTTTTTCAAAAACAAGGATTGCCTGATCGATATCATCTATTTGATAAAGACACTCACCCAACAGGTAATTTGCGCTGTGTGAATACTTGCTCTCCGGGAAGTCTATAAGAAATTCTTTGAATTGATCGTATGCCTGCTGGAAGTGTCCGGAAAAGTAGAGGTCAATGATTTGGTTATACCGAGCTTTATCATTATTTGAAAGAGTTTGAGGTTTGGTCACGGGTTTTTCTTGCTCCTCTTGAGGCGGCTCGATATTATCTATTTGAACCTGGGGAGACTTGAGTTGTTCTTTGTCTTTTATGAATTCGATGCCCGGTTCGTCTTTCTTCTTTTGCTTTGCTATTTCTATAGGATCCGGATATCCAAAGGTGATGTCATATTGCCAGATTCCAATATTTTGTATTGTATTCTCAGTTACCTTCTCAATATTGCCATTCGGAAAAAGGTTTGAAAACGGGATCACATTCCTTTTTCTGGTGGTAAAGCCACTTACTTTAAATGTTTCTTCCTGGCTGTTCAGAGATGTAATCCAACTGATTTTATGATCTTTAAAAGAATTGGAAATAACATTTAATATATAATACCACTGATTTTTATTACCAATAAGTTTATCCACCTTCTTTAAATTTGCTTGAAGGATTTCAATATCATTCTGAACTTTCTGAAGTGTTACAACAATAGATTGATTTTTTCTTAGTTCGATCTCAACCTGATTATTTTCGCGGCTAATCTCAATGATATCTTTTTCAATATTGAGATTTTTAAAGGTCGCAGAAAAGGCAAGATAGAAGATCGCCGTAAGAATAATAAAACCATGCCAGGCGATTTTAAAAGGTTTTTGGCTTTCTATTATATTGGACGGGAGAAGATTGCAGGGATAAAAATTTTTATTTCGACCCTCAAGAGATTTCCAGGCGAGTGCTATTGGAATACAGTAATCCGCAATGCGTTCCGGCGGGAAGACTTCTTCTTTTGCCTGAGGAATGTGCAGCTTATCAAGAGAGATGCGTGATATCTGAGCTCCGGAATTGATCCTGCTGCGGAAGAATTCAACATCATCATCTTTTGCCATCTCACCAGCCAGAATAATATTGCCTGTAATATTTACATTTGATGTGTCTTGCTCAAGGATAATTTTGGAGTATATCACCTGCCTCATGTGTTCGAGGTCTGTATCCGGAACAATGAGCGGGAAATTTTTAACAAAATCATTCCCCTTCATAACTATGCCGAATTTTGTATCAACGCCAATATAGATTATCAAAACATAATCTTCATCAGAGAAATTGTAATTATTGCGTACAAGGTTCATAAGAGAAATTTCAGTCGGCTCAATATAGCTGTAGAAAAATCTCTTTTTAGAAATAAGCGGGTTTATATCCTGAAGAGAGCGAAGAATATCGTTCTGACCTCTTTCTACGAATGCAAGAATTGAATTATCTTTACCTCTTATCAAATCAAAATTAATATTTTTGTTTTTAAGATCTTCCTTTGTGAAAATTTCATCACGTAATTGCTTTTTTAATTTTGAATGGGAATGGGATTGGGAGAAAGTTTCATCAAATTGTGTGAATGAAATGTTTTCTTCAGGGGCATTCATTGAGATTTTGCAATTGTCAAGTGGAAATTGCGATATAAGTTTATGAAATTCCTGCCTACTTGTCATGACAGATTCAGCTCCTGCTAATGGTTCGAACTCAGGTTCTTCAAGTTCGTTAAGAGCGGGCATCTTGAAATCTTCGTCAAAGTCTGCAAGGTCAGGGATCGGAGCAGCTTCTTCAGGCTCTGTTGGAATAGTCGTTTGTGGCTCAACATGCTTTTCTTCATGAGGGAAAAGGGGTAGGGAAAGAGTGGTTTCGGTAAGCTCGGTAAGACTTATCTTTCCATTAATGACCGTAAGCTGTGCGGCTTTAATAGATAATCCGTCTTGGAAGATACCAAGTGCAGTTTTTACGTTTTTGGTTAATTTCATCGTTTAATAAAAAACTATGAATATGTGAGTAGCTGTTGCATTCTCTTTCTGTTATTTGATTGGTTAAGAGCTACTTCTTTGGTGATTTCACCTTTTTTATAGAGATTAAATAGATCCTGCTCCAGAGTTATCATTCCATATTTTTTTCCTTCAGTGATCATCTGGTAGATCTCACTAATGTTTTGATTTCGAATCGCAGCTTTCACTGAGGGTGTGACAGAAAGGATCTCTTTTGCAAGACTTCGTTTACCATTTTTATTGGGAACTAATTTTTGAGAAAGTATGACAGAGAGTGTGTCAGCAAGGCGGAGACGAATTCGGTCTTGCTCACGCGCCGGGAACTCGCCGACTATTCTGTGGAGACTATCAACTGCAGAGCTTGTGTGAAGCGTTGAAAATGCTTTATGTCCACTATCTGTGGCTTCAATAACTCTGGAGATCGTGTCCGGGTCTCTCATCTCTCCAACGATTATTACGTCCGGGTCCTGGCGTAATGCCTGCACAACACCGTCTTTGAAGGAGAGCACGTCTTCACCGACCTCTCTATGACGAAGAATACACCTGTCAGATTTATGAACAAATTCAATAGGTGCGCCAATGATAATAATATGTGAATCATTATTGTGATTATTCATATCAATAATAGAATCAAGCGTGCAGCTCTTTCCTGAGCCGGTGATACCTGTGATGAGAATAAGTCCCGACTTCTCATACTGAAGATCCATTCTTTGAATGATCGGCTCGGGAAATCCGAGGGTTTCAATTTTGAGTAAATTTTGATTGATCCTTCGGAAATTACCTACAAGCACATTGCTTTCATAATATATATCACTACGAAATCTGCTGGGAAGCTCACCTTCTTCAAGAGCCATTCCGACAGAGAGGTCAACGTTCTTATTCTTAAAAAGGAAAACTTTCTGGTCATCCGAGAGTACGCTGAGAAGAATCGCAGTAACCTCATCATTATTATAATGTGGCATCTCGGGGTTTGGTGATTTGACCCCGTAGATTCTGTACCATACATTATTGTTTGAGCCGGGTCCGCCGATATCAAGGTCAGAAGCATCTATTTCCCGCATATATTTAAGGAGCTTGCGAAGATGTTCGTATGCTTCTTCCCGCCATGCAGCATTGAAAGTTATGATTTTATTAATGTTCTGAAAACGGCTTGTTCCCGTTAAATATTCGGGTAAACCAACAAGCATTTCCGGAGTAAATGATAAGCCCATAGTTGTCCTGCCTATGTTTTTTTATTGTCGATGTTCGTGGTCAATATTAATATCTTGTTGAGATAATTCTATTTCTCGCCAGTAACGAGCTTGAGCATAACGATGCGCTGAATAGATTTTCTCCATTTTGAAAAGATACAATTAATAATGTTGATCATGAACCGTTTCATGAGACGTTCGCCTTTGTAAGCGAAGAAGTCGAGGAGTTTTTTTCTTTCGAAAAAGAGAATTTTACATTCAGTTTCAGAGCGAAGGGTAGCGAATGTCGAACTTGCCAGTATGAAGTTTTCTTCAGCCCAGGAATCGTTCTTTCGAAGATAGTCAACAGTAGTATTGCTTAACCAGATCGACACATCACCATCTTCAACTAGCACGATCGAGCCGGCATTTTCATTATCAAGAGTAATATTTTGACCTGATTCGAATTTCCGCAATATCCCAAGTGCTATGAAATCTTCTTTTTCTTCTTTTGTGAAACCTTGAAGTAGTGCCGGTTCATTTTTTGTGCTTACAGTACCTGGTTCAAAAGCTTTTTGAAGCGGACCGTAAAGATCTTCTCCATACTGCAATCCCTTTTTCACTGTCTCGAGAAGCTCTTCAGCATTGATGGGTTTAGAAAGATACTGGTAAGCACCTGCATGAACTGCCTTGACAGCACCTTCAATACTGGAAAATCCCGTCGTGATGATGATGACCGCGAGGGGTTGCTCTTTCTTGATGCGTTTCATGGTTTCAAGCCCATCCAATCGCGGCATGACCATATCAACCAAGTAGAGGTCAAAGTCATCATAGCTCATCTTTTCAAGACCATCCAGCCCGTCAACAGCAAGAGTTACTTTATAGCCCTCTTCTTCCAGGAACTCTTTACACAGCTCTCTGATGCTTTCCTCGTCATCGATGATTAAAATGTGTTTTTGCATATAATTATCCCGTTAAATTTATTTAGCCCTTTCTTTCTTTATAAGAGGTAATCTTTTCAGTTCTTGGAGTCGAGCAAGTATTCCGTTTATTTTATTTATTGCTTCTGTGATCTGATTGGTGGATTTATGAAGTTTTTCGTCATTGTACTCACTTGCAGCTTTCTTTACTCTGCTGAGAGAGAGTGAGATTATACTCAAAGGATTGTTGATATCATGATCAATTCCTACCAGAGATGCAGAAACTCTTACTACCTCTTGATAATCCCTTATTGTATTTTCATCAGAAACGATTTGATTCTCTTTATTTCGAAGGAAATCTTCCTGATTTTTAAGTTTGTCGTTTACTTCCAGAACTTCGAGAGAAAACTTTCTGACCATCCCACTAATATAACTCGAAATGAACGCAATAACAGTAAACAAGCCAGTGTAAGAAATAAGAAAGATCGTTTGGGTTGCAACATCCGGATTATAAATTTGTCCATCAACAGGTGTTAGCCAACCAAAATTATACATGAGAATAAGAATCAGCAAACTCATACTTCCTATCATCGCAGCAACAAATCCGCCTGCTTTTTCGATTGATAAACTTGCAGTGACGACCGCAACCAGATATATCCATACAAAAGAACTTTCGAGTCCTCCTGTAAGGTGAACAACAATCGTTCCAAAAATAATATCAAGTATTATTTGTGCAGCGCCAACAAGGTTGTTGGATGTAATTATTTGAAGATGAAAAAGTATATTCAGTACGCTGATACCGAGAAATGCTCCGACAAAAGCGACGATCGGAACGGTCTGATGCACCATACCGATGCGAAGCAAGCCGATCGCAAAAAGTATAAGCACAATAAACCAGCGAATTTTCAGCCACCAGGAAAACATAAGTTTTTCCGAGTCTAATAATCTTATTTGCTCCATATGTCTATCCTTATATGTTTATTTTTAACCATCATTCCATTCAACTATTTCTATAGTAACATCTATTGGAAATGCATCAAAGGCATCTTTCACGACATCTGCATCAAAGGTTACAACAGCATGAGCTCCCAACGATGCATCTCCGATCACATATACTGCACCGGTTATATCTGAGTGAGCACCAAAATTAACTTCACCAAAAACGACCAGTATTCCGTCAAAATCAATATGGGCTTGTGCCATAAGGTCACCATTTATGACGAGAATCCCTGACCCTGACCAGTCATTCTGAATTTTTAAATCGTTATTCGTCCAGGTCAGACTATCGGGCATCGGTTCATTATTTGCAGGAGTTTCAATATACGAACCCCGAGAGATACACTCATCCTTAAATTCTTGCTCCGTCATACCGAAAACGCCGGCAAAATCGAAGGTTGAATCCTGGATTACGATGCCATTCACTGTTGCAAAGATATTATTAGTCTTAATAATCTGTAGATGGAAGAGAAGATTTAAAACACATATTCCTAAAAAGGTAGCAATAAAGATAATAATTGGGAAGCTTTGTGGGGATTGCTGAACACGAATAATACCTATTGCAAAAAGAATTATTACCATAAACCATCTGATGTTTGACCACCAGTGGAACATGCTTTTTTCTGTTTCAAAAAATTGTGATTTATCCATTTATATTCTCGAAAAATACATTTACTCAAGCCAATAAATAGGTTTCGTTTCCGTTTTCTCCAAGCCATTGAATTGATAAAGCTCATGGATCTCATCATCTTTCATAACTCTATTTAAAAGCATTACTTCGTCAATTTTTCCATCAAAAGAAGCCAGGCTTTGGAGAATTGCATTTATAATGCCATTAAGCCATTCCGAATGTGTCCACTGTGTATCAATGTCATGCCATCCACCTATAAAAGTACTATTGCCCTGTTCCCGCGTCACCTTTGATATATAGTCAGTCGCTTTCCAATCAGACGGGTTATTACCTGGCTTGAAAGCCTCATCAGCAATTTGGATTGAAATTTCTGCTTGTGTTGAGTCGTAATCGTGGTTATAAGTCGCAACAATGTAATGCCAGTCATTAATAGTCATATCATTCTCAGTCTTTTGTATACTAACACTGGGAAATCCAAAATCAGTAATAATATTAAATACAAATTTAACTTTAGCTGGGAAAAACCACCAACCTTTAGTTACACACGATCTAAGTAGCCAGGAGCCTTCTTCTGCTGCTATTAAGCCCCAGTCCCATGTTAGATCAGGTTTTACCCATGCCGCAACCGTAAAGTTATTAGTATAAGTGGAACTTACCGATGTATATAAATCAACATAATCATTATCCCCATCAAAATCAAGAGCACCGGCACCATGTGCTGTATCTGTAGTCCAATCTGATGCTGCATCTCCCTCTCCTAAAGTTCCATCATTTCCACTGTCAGAGCTGTCGGCTGCTGTGGTTCCACTCCCTTCATCAAAATTCCAGCAACCAACTTGTTCCTTTGGATGAAGATCAATTGTAGATGTAGAAGCTAATGTCGCCTCACTTTGATGATGGGCTGTTCCATAACTCACATTGGCAACAATGCGGATTGTGTCTTTGTCTGAATCAAGAGCTGAATATTTTATATAGTCAATACTGCCATCTAAAACATCAAATGGGCTAAATGTTGGTGGATAATAAGAGGGGACCAGAGGAATAAGACTTGTATCGGGCTTATTCTTTATACCATAATTTAATGCATAAGCTCCAAGATTCATCAGGTCGGAGCGCACGGCATTTTCTGCGATCTTTTCTGGAATGATTTCAGCTTTTCGTTCAACCGAGAGGGTTACAGTAGCAACAGCAACGATTACGGCAAGGAGTATTATCATTATCAAAACTGCTTTGTTCATTGTGCCTCCTATTAAATTAATTTTTATTAACAGCAAAAAAACATCATATTTTGCCTTTTTGTCAATACATTTATGAAATATTAAATAATATTATAAATACAAATTTTTAAAATATTTCCAAATTTGAATACGATGTCTTATAAATCTTTTATCAATATCATCCCTAAAAGTATCATATTCGAATTCCATTATCATTTGTACATAACGGACAAGAGAATCGGCAGGATTGGCGTTATCGTTGACGTCATAATAGGTGAACTGGATACCAAAATCAGATAATTCAAAGGGACCAAGAATAGGAGTTACATTACCATCTTCGTACACGGAGAGCTGTTTCGCACCGCTAATATTTTCCTGCGTCATATTAATTATGTGTGGAGATCCCCCAACGCTATCAGCATAGGAGTAGCTGAATAAGGTGTCCCGAGTTGTTATGATAGCAGCAGAATCTGCAACACCAGCTCCCACAAGTGAAAGATAGCTTTCTATCACAGAGACCACATCTTCGGATATTTCTACCAGCATAATTTGCTGATTTGTATTCACGCCCACAGCTTGAATATTAATGATCGAGGTTATCATGGTAAGAATAAATATTCCACCAATTATCGTTGCAGCGATTGATTCTAATAATGTAATCATAATTAATAATCCAAATCCACAAAAACTTTACTTATCGGGAACTGGGGCATACCGATCCAGAGTGTGTCGCCATCCGGGGGAATAGCCCACATGCTCATGTCAAGTCGGATAAATTCCGGGGTAACAGTGACTGTATCAACTCCGTTTATTGTACAGGGAGTTGTAGTAATGTTTAAATGATAAACTATACCTGATACTGTAAGTAAATCAGAGCGGCCGTTATACGTAGATTGAATAGCACCAAAAGCTAAAATTTCTCCCAAAATATTTGCTTCGATCTCTTGAAAATATTTATCAAGTATTTTCTGTCCGTTCAACAGATACATTCCTTTATATGCAAGATCTGCCTGATCAAAAAGACTGTTGTATGTTGTCAGGTATATGGTAGAGAACAGCACCATGGCAAGCAGGATAAGAAATATTTGCCCGGTAGTCATTATTATCCTTCAGAAGCTGCATAGGACACTTCAGCAACTGAAGTAAGCCCTTTGCGTATCCTATCCAAACCGGAATCAAGAATAGAAAGCATACCTTGCGTTTCTGCAATTTTGCGGATCTTGTCTTCGTCGATATCCTCACCCGATTCCATGATAGCTTTCCTTATCTCATCCGTGAAGTATAGTGCTTCGCAGATGTTCACTCGACCTTTATAACCATTCGTACATTTTTTGCACCCTTTGCCTGCTTCATACACTAAACCCTTTTTTAGATCTTCTTCTGTAAGCCCGAGTTCAAGAGCTCCTTTATATTTATCCCGAGAAAGCGGACGCCTGCATTCGGGACAGAGTTTTCGAACAAGACGCTGAGCAATAATAATATTCATAGCATACGCAAGTAGGAAGGTTTCAACTCCCATTTTATATAGTCGGGATATTGCACTCGGGGCATCATTTGTGTGCAGGGTAGAGAAGGTCAGGTGACCTGTATTTGCAAGTTTAACTGCAACATCAGCAGTGATCTTATCGCGGATCTCACCGACCATAACGATATCCGGGTCATGACGAAGTATTGAACGAATTGCCTGGTCAAATGTCATTTTTGCACCGATCTTTAGCTGTCGCGCGCCTTTGATAACATACTCGACAGGATCTTCGCAGGTGAGTACATTTTTGGAAGGATCAATTACATGATGAAGCGCTGCCATAAGAGTCGTACTCTTACCACTTCCGGTAGGACCGGTAAGCAGGATGATCCCCTTGGATTTATTCACTGCTTTGAGGAAATCTGATTCCGCCTGTTTTTGCAAACCCAATTTTTTCAGATCTGTGATAACATTTCGATCATCGATAACACGTATCACGATACTTTCAAATCTGCGTTCATATTCGGAAGAAATAATTGGAAGCACGGACACACGAAAACGGATCAGATAACCGTCAACTATGCGCTGTGCAAAACCGTCCTGTGCATTATCTCTTTCAAACCTGTCAATTCCATTCGTTCTATCTTTAACCACCGCAGCAATAGCTTCGGGGGAGGTTTTTTCCTGTCGGTGCCACTTAATAAGTTTGCCGTCTATACGAAATAGAAAATCAACATTGGAGCGCTGAAAAGGTATGATATGAATATCACTTGCACCTTTTCGGACAGCTTCAATAAGACTCCCCTCAAAGAGACTCACCAGCAAACTTTTATTGATCTCGTCATCAAGGGCATATTCATCCAGACCATCTTCTTTTCCCTCTTCCGCTACTTCCTCTATCTGCTCGCCTGCCTCACTGAGCATTTCTAAAAATTCATTTTTTTGAGGAGCAATGATCTTGATGAGTTCTTCGATTGTGGAAAGGGGACAGTACGCAACTTCGTATTTTTTAAATTCGGTATTCAGCGGTATTTTTTCTACAATTTTGTCAGTCGGATCAGCAGCAAGAATTACCAGGGTAGTACGTCTTCCCTGCGCAATTTGATAAGGAAGCACTTTCCTATACAACAATTCTTTTTTCAGATCATCAGGAAACTTCGCAAGGATATCTCTCGTCTGCTTTATCTGTGCCTGATCCAGATTATCAACGTTGATTTCTACTTTTCTAAATGCATAGAGGTCAGCAAGAAGACCATACACATCATCATGTTTAACCTTCAGATCAGAAACAAGAATATCCTCTAACCTCCTGTGTTTGTAAGGGTCTTCGTCTGCTTGAATAATAAAAGCTTTACTAAGGACGTCTTTATCAATAACACCTTTATCTACTAAGAGTTTGCCTAAGCGTGATCTTCCTAACATATATTTTCCTTAACTATTACATACCAGGTGTTGGGGGTGAAACCGTTGCAATCTCTGCAGAAACAATGGTCAGGGCAGTTATAACAATTCCAATGAATGCACCGATAAGTGTCTGGATAGATGCAATTAAATTCTGCATTTTATACGTTGTTTCTTTTTCATAAAATTTTGCGATCTGTTGAGCTGAAATGAGCACATTACCAGTTTCCGAACCTGTTTTGAATCTGATCAAGGTTGTCTGGTTAAACACCTTTGCTGCAGCAAGTGCAGGCACAAGCGACATACCTTCTTTCAACATAAGGGGAATAGTTATTTCTTTAATATTTTTTTCCATATGTGCATTTCTGCACGCTTCGGCAGACGCCTGAATTGTTTCGATGTTGTTTTCAGCGCCGGAATAGATTGATGCAAAGACACGACAGAAAATTTCAATGCTTGATTTATGAAGAAGCTTTCCTATGACTGGCAGTTTGATGATCATCCTATCACGCCAAACCCGCCCGCCGGGTGTGCGCCACCATGAGAGTAATATAATAATTGGTATTATAACCATCAAAGCCATCCACCACCAGTTAGCTGCAAAAAAATGACTCATCTGCAGTGTTCCGGCAGTGAGCGGTGGTACTTCAATTCCGGATTTTATAAATAATTCCGCAGTAGTAGGAAAGATCGAGATAATATAGTAAAGCACCGCTGCGGTCATAGCCAGAACAGTGAACATAGGAGTCATCAATGCCTGCCTCAAGCTTTTTTTATATTCCTGGTCCCGTTCCATGAACTTCGCAGTTGCATCATACACTTCTGCCATATTACCACTTTTTGTGGCAAGACCAAGCATGTATGCGGGAAATTTGCCAAATACGTCTGCATATCGGTTAAAAACTTCTGTTCCTTCCTTGCCATTTTTAAGTTCGCTTTCAATTTTTTTTAGCGTTGCTCTTAATGTCGGGTTTGTCTCTTCTTCAGCAAGCATTCGCAGAACTTTGTCATAGCTCATTTTTTCCTTGAGCAGGAATGAACTGAGATCGACGAACATCAAGATATTTGCAAAGGAGGGTTTGGATTGAAAATCAAAAATGACAGGTGTGATCTTTGCATTGGCATATCCGAAATTGGAAAGTGCATTTGCGAGTTCCTGCTTAGAAAAAGCCGCTTGCTTTCCCTTTACCTTTTTGCCGCTTGGCAGCCTTACTTTATATAGGAAATTAATTTTTTGATCAATTTGATTAACAGAGATATTCTGTTTTATTTCGGTATTGTGAATAAGTTTTTTGGCAGTTGATTTGTTATGAGCAAGAACAACACCCTGAACGGGCTTACCAGCTTGATTTATTCCTGTATAGCGAAATTCTTTTAACATTCTATTTATTTACCATTACCATTGTTTGATGCAGTATCCTTATTCCTTTATTAAAATATGCCTGTCCAGATTTTTCTCTTTAATCAACAGAATTTCTCGATGCTCTGCGTCGGGGTATCCAAATTTTGGGGTTGTCCCGTAACCACTTATTATGTAAGAGTAAATCATATATGTTCATTCATAAATTGAGGATTTATTGAAATTAGTGGAAAGTAATATCATCAGATCTAGTTTTTGCGTTATAAGACGGTAAA